>Ga0207972_100099_pt1 | contig 32515 bp, 27 predicted proteins | sample LakWasMe75_LOW10_2_FD_183903 | JGI IMG/M metagenome (GOLD analysis project Ga0207972, IMG submission 183903) | Freshwater sediment methanotrophic microbial communities from Lake Washington under simulated oxygen tension - Sediment Metagenome... | ecosystem: Environmental > Aquatic > Freshwater >...
TCAGCTTCAAACGTATTTGCAAATGCTCAGAGAGCCGATTGTGCTGGCTGCGTCACTAGATGACAGTGCCGGTGCTAAAGAGATGTCAGCCCTGCTGGAAGAAATTGCCGCGATGTCTGACAAGATTACGCTGACGCATGAAGATGACGCGCGTAAACCTTCATTTGCTGTGAAACGTGCTGCTACGCACAAAGATGCTGCCAAAGAAGTAGGTATTCGTTTTGCCGGTATTCCGATGGGACATGAATTTACTTCATTGGTATTGGCTTTGCTGCATGTGGGCGCACATCCACTCAAACTGGAAGCAGAGAAAATCGCACAGATTGCAGCGCTTGAAGACAAATTTCATTTTGAAACCTATATTTCACTAAGCTGCCATAACTGCCCGGAAGTGGTGCAGTCTATTAACTTAATGGCAGTTATTAACCCAAACATTACGCATGTGATGATTGATGGCGCCTTGTATCAGCAAGAGGTTGCTGATCGCAACATCATGGCAGTGCCCACCATCTACATGAACGGTGAAGAGTTTGGTGCAGGCCGCATGGGTCTGGATGAAATTCTGCCTAAGCTGGATAAAGGTGCGGAAGCACGTGAAGCGAAAAAGCTTGCTGCTAAAGAGCCATTCGATGTGCTTATTGTTGGCGGTGGCCCTGCCGGTGCTTCTGCAGCGATTTATGCTGCACGTAAAGGCATTAAAACCGGTGTAGTTGCCGACCGTTTTGGGGGTCAGGTCATGGACACGATGGCGATTGAGAACTTCATTTCTATTAAAGAAACCGAAGGGCCAAAACTGGTTGCTGCGTTTGAAGAGCATGTAACATCTTATGGCGTAGATGTAATGCGATTGCAGCGTGCGCAGTCATTGAATGCACCTGCTACAGGTTCAGGTGAGCTTATAGAGGTTAAGCTTGAAGGCGGCGCTACCCTTAAAAGCAAAGCCGTGATCGTAGCTACCGGCGCACGCTGGAAAGAGCTGAATATTCCAGGTGAAAAAGAATATCGTGGTAAAGGTGTCGCTTATTGCCCGCACTGTGACGGCCCATTGTTTAAAGGTAAGCATGTTGCCGTAATTGGTGGCGGTAACTCTGGTGTTGAGGCAGCGATTGATCTGGCTGGTTTTGTGAGTCATGTCACTTTGATTCAACACAGTAACAAATTGACTGCCGATGCGATTTTGCAGAATAAATTGTTCACACAGAAAAATGTGACAGTAGTGCTAAATGCGGAAACGACAGAAATTACCGGTGCAGATCAAAAAGTAAATGGCTTGATTTACCGTGACCGTGAAACCAAAGTGCTGCATACGGTTGAGTTAGCTGGCGTGTTTGTGCAGATTGGCCTGCTGCCGAATACGGATTGGCTCAGAACCAGCGGTATGGAGTTAAGCAAGTTCAATGAGATCGTGGTGGATGCACATGGTAAGACTTCATTGCCGGGCGTGTTTGCTGCGGGTGATGTGACGACAGTGCCTTATAAGCAGATCATCATTGCCATGGGTGAAGGTTCAAAAGCATCATTAGGTGCGTTTGACTATCTGATCAGGCAATAATCATTGTTATAATCGATAGCTGATAGTCGATAAAAAAGGCGGTGGAATTCTCCACCGCCTTTTTTATAATTTTGCAAATCCTGAAACAGTAAAAGATTAAATGTCTGCTTTACTTAAGCAGCATTCAGACTTAATGCCACTGCCTCCGCCACCTTGATGCCATCAACTCCTGCTGAGAGAATGCCGCCGGCATAGCCTGCACCCTCACCACATGGATACAAGCCTTTAGTGTTGATACTTTGCAAGGACTCGTCATCACGTTTGATACGGATAGGTGAAGAGGTGCGTGTTTCAACCCCTGTTAGCACCCCGTCGGCTAGGTCAAAGCCTTTGACCTGTTTGGCGAATTCCGGAATCGCTTCGCGGATTGCCGTGATTGCAAACTCAGGTAACGCGGTATCCAGATTCGTAAGGTGCACACCCGGCGTATAAGAGGGCGTCACTTCACCGAATTTGGTTGAAGGTCGGTTCGCGATGAAATCTCCAATCAGTTGCCCCGGCGCATTGTAATTACTGCCGCCAAGTATGAAAGCATTACCTTCAAGCTGGCGCTGCAATTCCATGCCGGCGAGCGGGTGATCCGGGTAATCAACTTCTGGCGTAATGCCAACGACGATGCCGGCATTGGCATTACGCTCGTTACGAGAGTATTGGCTCATGCCGTTGGTCACGACGCGATTGGGTTCTGAAGCAGCCGCGACCACGGTGCCACCCGGACACATGCAGAAACTGTAAACCGAGCGTCCGTTCTTGGCGTGGTGTACCAGCTTGTAATCTGCCGCACCCAACTTTGAAAGTAAGTCCTCGCTATAGCTCTTGCCGTATCTGGCTCTATCAATCAGAGATTGCGGGTGCTCAATGCGGAAGCCAATCGAGAATGGCTTAGCCTCAATGTAGATGCCGCGTTTGTAGATCATTTCAAAGGTATCACGTGCGCTGTGGCCGATGGCTAACACCAGATGGTTGGTTGCAATACGCTCGCCGGTTTGCAGCACTACAGCCTGTACCAGATTCTGCCCATCTTGGTCTTTGGTGAGTTCAATATCTTCTACACGGCTTTCAAAACGGATTTCACCGCCAAGCTCGATAATCGTGTTGCGCATTTCCTCTACCATGCCTACCAGCCGGAACGTACCGATATGCGGGTGGCTGACATACATGATTTCTTCCGGCGCGCCGGCTTTTACAAATTCCTGTATCACCTTGCGGCCATAATGCTTGGGGTCTTTGATCTGGCTATACAGCTTGCCGTCAGAAAAAGTACCGGCACCGCCTTCGCCGAACTGCACGTTAGATTCTGGATTCAATTTGTTTTTACGCCACAGACCCCAAGTGTCTTTAGTGCGCTCGCGTACTGCTTTGCCGCGTTCCAGCACGATCGGCTTGAAACCGGATTGCGCCAGAATGAGCGCAGCAAAAATCCCGGCTGGGCCAAAGCCAACAACTACCGGGCGTGGTTTGTCTGACGATGTATTTTGGACGACGTATTTGTATTCAGTATCCGGTGCGGGTTTAATGTGTGCATCTTTACGGAATTTAGCCAGAATTTTGGCCTCGTTTTTGACGGTTACGTCCAAACTGTAAACATACAGAATCGCGTGTGATTTGCGCGCATCTACACCGCGTTTAAAAATATCGAAGTGAATCAGATCGCTTTCGGGAATTTCCAGCCGTTTTAAAAGCGCGGCCTTGATTTCATCGGCTTGATGGGTGAGCGACTGTGCGTTTTCTACCGGCAGTTTTATTTCAGTGATACGTAGCATATTGTATTCCTTGGATAGTATTTATCTATCAATAGTATTTATAACGATTTTGTAATTTTACAGTAGCTGGTTGTAACCGGGTTAAATCTCCAATTCCAGTTGCAACAGTTTTTTAAGCATCGGTACTGTCACCGGTTTTTTCTCGGTGAGTGACCATTTATCCAGTGCATTCAATACTGCCATCAGCGTAGGCAGGTCGCGGCGCAGATAGCGCAGGCAGTAGTCCACAACTTCATCCGGCAATTTCATGCCGCGTTCTTTTGCGTGCGTTTTCAGTGCCTTGGCTTTTTCTTCATCTGAGAGCGGGTGCAGCTGGTAGACCAGACCCCAAGCCAGCCGGGTGGCCAGATCATCACGCAGTCCCATCTGTGTTGGCGCGGCATTGCCGCTGGTAATCAGAATACCGCCAGATGCGCGTAGCTGATTGAAGTAGTTAAATAACTCTATCTGCGCTTCATCATCCAGTGTATGTACGTCATCTACCACACTAAGCGGCAGATCTCGTTCAAGTGCCAAGTCATTACAGGCTTGCAGCAGGTGGCTTTTGCCGCTGCCGGGCGTGCCCCACAGATAGATGAAGCGCGCTTCGTTTGCACCATCTATTGCCATTTTCAGGCTATGCAAAGCTTCTTCATTGCTGCCCGCAATAAAGTTATCAAGCGTAGCGGGTGCCAGCGGCTGAATGTCTAAAAGTAACTGTTTCAAACCAAATTAACCATTGTAAAGATTGCTGGAAAGGTAACGCTGTCTAGCATGCCTGAAGCCGACAGCAATGGCTGCGGAAACAGGCAGTGCCAGCAGTACGCCGGTAAAGCCGAATAACTGGCCGCCTGCCATCAGGGCAAAAATGACGACCAATGGATGCAAGCCAATACGGTCACCCACCAGATAAGGGGTTAGTATCATACTCTCGACTACCTGCCCAAGGCCAAACACAATCATCACCGGAATCATGTCATTTAAATTGCCGAACTGTAACAGGCCGGAAAGTGTTGCCAAGCCGAGGCCGAGGCCAATCCCCAGATACGGTACAAAGCCCAGTAAACCTGATAACACACCGATCGGAAGTGCAAGTTCTAATCCTGCCATCCATAAGCCTGTAGCATAAAACACACTCATGAGCAGCATGACTGCGAGTTGGCCGCGCAGAAACTCAGCCAGAACCGCGTCAATATCGCTGGCGATTTCTACGGTTTTTGCCAGCACTTTTCTAGGTAATAAATGGTTGATTTTAGTAATAATTACATTCCAATCTAGCAGCAGGTAAAACAGGACCAGAGGGATAAGAATTAGATTAGCCAGCCAGCCTAGTATTGCCAAGCCATGGCTACCAATACCCAGTGCGATTTGTTTGGCAAAGTTACCGGCGGTTTGCCAGTTCTCGGTCACGATTTGCTGGATCTGCGCGTAGTCGATATTAAGTGCAACACCAAAGTTCTTCAGTAACCATGGCTCTAGAAAGTTTTTTACCGTGTTGAAATAGACCGGCAGTTTTTGTGAGATCAGCAAAAATTCTTTTTGCATCAATGGTACAACAATGACCAGCATTAGCAGCAGTAGGGCGAGCAAAAGTAGCATCACGATTAATGTGGCGATGATGCGGCTTGGGCTGTAGCTGAATTTCTTGCTGAAAAAAGTGATGTTTAAAGCATCAATTCTATTTACTAGCGGGTTAGTGATGTAAGCCAGAATGGCGGCAATTAGAAATGGCGTCAGTATTGGACCTAACAGGTAAATAAGGCCGCAAACGGCTAAACCGGTTAGCCACCAGAGGTAATGTGTGCGGTTATCCATTTGTTAAGTTCACCATTCTTTTGATTATTATGGAATTTTGATATGCCTGAAATTTCGGTTAATCAAGCATTTCGGTTAAAATAGAAGCATTCTGGATATTGCATTAGTCGGGTTTAAATCCTGCCCAGATGCTAATGGCTATTTTGCGGTCATTTTAGCCGATTTTTTAATATGCATAGTATTCCTATGCATATTAAAAAATCAACTAAACTGCCACGCAAACTATCCCATTATCATCACGCGCCCTGATTCAATATCCAGAATGATAACGACAGAACACAATTTTAGTAGAAAGCGAGAACGCACTTGAGCGCCAATAATTCAGATAAAACTTCTATCAGCTACCGCGATGCGGGTGTAGATATTGAAGCGGGCGATGCCTTAGTTGAGCAAATTAAACCTTTTGCCAAACGCACCATGCGCCCGGAAGTACTAGGCGGCATTGGCGGCTTCGGTTCATTATTTGCGGTACCGCAAAAATTCAAGGAGCCGATTCTGGTTTCCGGTACTGACGGCGTTGGTACTAAATTAAAACTCGCTTTTGAATTGAATAAGCATGACACCGTGGGTATCGATTTGGTAGCCATGAGCGTGAACGACATTTTGGTACAAGGTGCCGAGCCATTGTTCTTCCTAGATTACTTCGCATGCGGCAAGCTGGAAGTTGGTGTGGCAGCACAAGTTATTAAAGGCATTGCCGAAGGCTGCGAGCAGTCTGGCTGTGCATTGGTCGGCGGTGAAACAGCAGAAATGCCAGGCATGTACCCGGCAGGTGAATACGATCTGGCAGGTTTTGCTGTTGGTTGTGCCGATAAATCCAAACTGATTGATGGCACTACGATTGCGGCAGGTGATGTAGTGTTGGGTCTAGCTTCAAGCGGCGCACACTCAAACGGTTATTCACTGATTCGTAAATTGATTGAAAAATCAGGTATCGACTTTGAGTCAGACTTCCACGGCAGAAAATTCAAAGATGTGGTGATGGAGCCTACACGTATTTACGTGAAATCATTGCTGAAGTTGATTGAGGCTCTGCCGGTAAAAGGCATGGCGCACATCACTGGCGGCGGCATTACTGAGAATATTCCACGCGTGTTACCGGCAGGTTTGACTGCTGAAATCAGGGCTGACGGCTGGCAGTTACCGCCATTATTCCAATGGTTGCAGGCACAGGGCAATATCGTGCCGAGCGAGCTGTACAAAACGTTTAACTGCGGTATCGGCATGGCGGTGATTGTAGCTAAAGAGCATGTGACTCAGGCGAAACAATTGCTGGAAGCCTCTGGTGAAACCGTGTTCGAAATCGGTCATATTCGTGCGCAAAACGCAGGTGAAGCGCCGACCGTTGTTGTTTAAGGTTTTGTATTGTAATAAAACGCCACGTAACGAAACCTCTGCTGGCGCGTTAGATTGATGTGTTTCTTAAATTAAAGGAAATCCTGTGTTTAATCACATCAAAATATTTACATTGTTAAAACTATTAAATCTGGCTGTTCTGTTATCAGCAACATCTGTGATGGCAGAACAGGTAGCGTTATCCAATGCGGCTTTGCCTAAACGTATTCAGGCTGTGTATGAAGTCACAAAAAATGGTCAGCCGTTTGCCAAAGTCCACGAGCAGTTTGTAATCAGTGGCAGCACTTATAAGATTGAGAGTGTTACCAAGGGTATCGGTGTTTATGCGCTGTTTGGTGAGCGTGTATTGACCAGTAGCGGAGAAGTTAGCGCACAGGGATTAAAGCCTATGCATTTTGAGTTGCGTCAGGGCGATAATGCCAAAAAAGCATTGCTGGCAGATTTTGACTGGGCCCAACAGAATCTACGCATGACGGTAAAAGGCAAGTTGAAGGAAGCACCACTCACTGCCGGTACTCAGGACCTAGCGAGCTTTGCTTACCAGTTCATGTATCTGCCGAAACCGTTAAAAGGTGACATTACGGTAACGCTGACAACCGGCAAAAAACTCAACCAGTACCAATATCATATAAATCCTGAATTTGAAACGATTGCCAGTGGGGGTGTGCAATACAAGACGCTACATCTCGCGCCACCGGCACAGGATACGCAAGAGACCAAAGAGCTGTGGCTAGCTGCCGATTATCATTATGTGCCGGTCAAGATTTTGATGGTGGATGATAACGGGCAAAAATTGGAACAAACATTAACCGAGTTAAAAATAGAATAGAAGCCGTCGTAAATGATGGTTTTTCATGATTCCGGCAATCTATTTACACTTGCTACAAAACATTAAAGAAAATTAAAGTAAAGAAACCAATATGACGCCAAATCTAATCCGCCAAGCAGCTGTAGTTTTATCCAATCTGCTCACATTCAGCAGCCCTGCGGACGCTAAATTAAGCGAGTTCTTTCGCAATAATAGAGACCTTGGTACCAAAGAGCGCGCGTTTGTTGCCGAGAGTGTTTACGGTGTTTTACGTCGTTTGCGCTTTCTGAGCACCGTCACTGCAAATAAAGAGGATGATCCTGATGATGCGCGTAAGCTGATTTTGGCCTATCTGCTGCGCGTACAGGGCATGAGTATCCGTGAACTGGAACCCATGCTCAGCGAACAGCAAAAAGAGTGGGCGCATATGATCAAGGCAAAGTCTACCGAGAATTTGCCGTTAGCAGTGCAGGCTGATGTGCGCGACTGGCTGTGGGATAAACTCGTTGCGCAATATGGCGAGAAAGAAGCGCTTACCATTGGCCGCAGCATGCATGAGCAGGCGACGCTAGATCTGCGTGTGAATACGATCAAAGGTAATCGTGATGAGGTGTTGGCAAAATTCATCGCCGAAAATACTTCGGGCGAAACCAATATCACTAAAACACCTTATTCACCGATTGGCATCCGCATGCCTAACCGCATGAACATCGGCCGTCACGTATTGTTTACTGAAGGCAAAATCGAAGTGCAGGACGAGGGCAGCCAATTATTAGCATATTTGGTGGCACCTAAACGCGGTATGATGGTTGCAGATTTCTGCGCGGGTGCTGGTGGCAAGAGCCTGGCAATCGGTGCGCTGATGCGTAACACTGGCCGCTTGTATGCGTTTGATGTGTCTGAAAAGCGTCTGCACAATCTGGGTCAGCGTTTGAAACGTTCTGGTTTGAGTAATATGCATGCGCAAGTCATCAGTAGCGAAACCGATCCTAAATTAAAACGCCTGAATGGCAAGTTTGACCGTGTGTTGGTTGATGCGCCGTGCAGCGGATTAGGTACTTTGCGTCGTAACCCTGACTTGAAATGGCGCCAGATGCCGGAAGATGTTGCCGAGCTTAATGTCAAGCAAACCAATATTCTGGCACGCGCGGCCAAGCTCACAAAAACCGGCGGCCGTTTGATTTATGCAACCTGCAGTTTGCTCAATGACGAGAATGAGAATATCGCAGAACAGTTTCTCGCGGCGCATCCGGATTTTAAATTGCTGAATGCAGCAGAAATTCTGGCGCAACAGCAAATTGAGTTGGATACCGGCAATTATTTAAAACTACTGCCGCATCTGCATAATACGGATGGCTTTTTTGCTGCGGTATTTGAAAAAACACAGGCTGCAAATGAGGCAGGTACAGATAAAGCTGATGTTGAAACTAGTGAAGCAGTTGCGCCAGTTGAAGTTGAAGCGCTTGAACCAGCTGCAACAGTCGAACTGGAAGAGGTTAAACCAAAAGCTAAGAAGCCTAGAACAGTAAAGGCAAAAGCTGCGGAGCCGGAAGCTGATAAACCAAAGGTTGAAAAGCCAAAAGCTGCAAAAATAAAAGCTGACAAACCTAAGGCTGTTAAACCAAAAACGGCAGAGTAATTAAATAGCTTATGAAGCTGCCTAGCCTTAACGCACAGATTTTATTAGGCGCAATCTTCGGCGTTGCCGCCGGTGTGTATTTGCATGGGCTGGGCGCTGACCATCAGACTGCGCAAACGGTTTTGTATGCGTCAGGTCTGGTTGGCACTTTGTTTATCGATTTACTCAAAATGGTGCTGATCCCGCTGGTGTTCTGTTCCATCACGGTCGGTATCGCTAATCTGCGCCAGCATCAGCAAATGCAGCGGGTGTGGGTGACAACTATATTGTTTTTTGTCAGTAGCATGGCGATAGCAATTGTTCTGGGGATGGCAGCCAGCCTGTATTTCAAACCCGGTGCTGGCCTCTCGATCAATCTGTTCGAGCATGCCATGCAAAATTTCGAGGCTAAGCAGCTGCCATTACCGGAATTCTTTGCCCAGTTTCTGCATGGGTTATTTGTGAATCCGTTTGCAGCACTGTCACAAGGCAATGTGCTGGCAGTGGTCATGTTTGCACTTATGCTGGGTATTGCGCTGGTAATGGGCGGAGAACGTTTCAAGCATCTGCGCATGCTCTTGCAGGAAGCGCTGGACGTGACCATGCTGATCGTTGAGTGGGTGATGCGTCTGGCTCCGCTCGGGATTATGGCCTTGCTGATTAAACTGGTGGCGGGGCAGGATGTTGCGATGCTGGCAATACTCGCTAAATTTGTGGCCGTGGTCGTCGGTACCCTGCTGCTGCATGGTGTTGTAGTGTTGCCGCTGATTTTATATTTATTTACCCGCATGTTACCACTCACTTTCTGGCGCGGTGCACGTGAGGCACTAGTCACAGCATTCGCGACCAGTTCAAGCTCGGCGACTTTGCCGGTTACTTTGCGCTGCGTTACCCAGCAGTTGAATGTGAAGCCTGAAATTGCCGGTTTTGTGGTGCCACTTGGTGCTACTATCAATATGGATGGCACGGCACTGTATGAAGCTGCTGCCGCATTATTTATTGCGAATCTGATCGGGGTCGAGCTTACTATCGCACAGCAGCTTATTGTATGCTTTACGGCGATGATCGCGGCAATGGGCGCGCCGGGCATCCCCAGTGCAGGTATGGTAACTATGGTCATGGTGCTGCAGTCAGTAGGGTTGCCGGCTGAGGCGATTGCTATTCTGCTACCGGTAGACAGATTACTGGATACTCTGCGTACTACTATGAATGTACAAGGTGATATGATCGGCAGTCTGGTTGTGCAGAAATTGGTAAGTTCACATAAGGCTTAAGATGCAGGCGCTGTCTTTTCGCTGTGCTCTCATCTCGGAATCAGCCGCTATTGCTGCGTTGGTGAATGCCGCTTATCGCGGCGAAAGCAGTCGCCAAGGCTGGACTACCGAAGCTGATCTGCTTGATGGCTTGCGTACCACGGCTGCCGATGTGCAGCATCTGATCGAATCTGAACATAGCGTGATTTTGGTATGCATGCGCGGTGACGATCTGATTGCTTCAGTTTGTCTTGAGAAAAAAGCTTATGCGGCATATGTCGGTATGTTTGTAGTGAACCCTGCCATGCAGAAATTAGGTATAGGTAAGCAATTGCTCACTTATGCTGAAAGCTATGCAGTTCAGCACTGGTCGGTGAGTAAATTTTGCATGCATGTCATTACGTTGCGCCATGAGCTGATTGATTTTTACGTGCGGCGCGGCTACCGGCGCACCGGTATTGTAAAAGCATTTCCGGTGAATCCCGAGATGTGGCAGCCTAAAATGAACGGTTTACAGTTTGAACTGCTTGAAAAGCCAGTTTGATTTTATAGCAGCTCCGTAAATTTATTCCACAAAATGACCGATATCGACATACCGGCGAAAGCCGGTATCCAGTGGTGCGTAGTGTGCACCTTGTATTTTTAGCTGGATTCCGTGTCAAGCACGGAATGACAAAACTTTTTTAGCCAGACTTCCCCGTTTAGCTTCCCATTTTTCCACCCCATGCATTACCAGCGAGTAGGCCGCCGGCACTACCACCAGTGTTAGCAAGGTAGATGAAACCATACCGCCGATGATGGCGACGGATAGCGGTTTATTGGTTTCAGAACCGGCACCAAGACCGAGTGCTGCTGGCAGCAGTGCCAGAATAATGGTCAGTGAAGTCATTACCACCGGGCGTAACCGTATCGGACACGCTTCTTTCAGTGCATCATCAATCGCTACCCCCTTATCACGCAGTTGATTGGTTAAATCAACCAGCAGGATGGAGTTTTTAGCCACAAGGCCGATCAGCAGTACCAGGCCGATCATCGAGAACATGTTGAGGGTATCACCCGAAATCAGCAGTGCGATGAGGCCACCGATAATAGCCAGCGGTTGTGCGAGCATGATGATGAAGGGCTGAATGAATGAATTGAACTGGCTTGCCAGCACCATGTAGAGCAGGATAAAGGCCAGTAAAAATACGAATTTTATATTTTTAAATGTTTTGCCAAACTCTTCAGCCTGACCGACCATTTTAATGTTGTATTCGGCAGGCACGATTTTGGCAGCAGTTGTTTTTACCAGCTCAACCGCATCGCCCAGCGGCATGCCCGGGTTGGCATAAAAGTTGGCTGCATACTGCAGGTCGTAGCGGCCGATTACGGCAGCACCCAGTTCAGGTTCAAAACGGGCAACCGCATCTAATCGTACCAGTTGGCCGCTGCTGCTGCGCAGGAATATTTTGCGCAGATCTTCCGTAGTTTTTAAATCTTCGTCATCTGCTTTCAGGCGAATATCGTAGCGCTGACCGTCTCCATTTTCATCGTTGTATTTGGCAACATTAATGCCACCTGCGTAAAGGCTGACCGCTGTGGCAATATCAGTGGCGTTCAAACCTAGAGTCGCGGCGCGCTCGCGGTCAACTTTCATGTTGAGCTGCGGTAGGTCAAGCTGTACATCAAGGTCAACTTTACCCATGTTCGGGTTGCTGCCGAGGGAGTCCTGTAGCAGTTTTGAAATGCGGCCGATTTCCTGCAGGTTGCTGCCGGTAAGATTGAATTGCAGTTTCTCCGAGCGCTGTCCACGTACTACTGAGGCACCGGTAGGAATCGCACGTACGCCGGGGATCGTGTCCAGTTCTTTTTTCAGTTCTTTGATTAAAGCCTGCTGACTCTTGCTACGCTCTTCTTTTGGTTTCAAGCGTACATTGACGTTACCCTGATTCACCTGGCCGCGAGAACCGGCACCAATGGTAGAGAAAAAACTGTTTACTTCTGCTTTATGGCTGGCAACAATGGCTTCGACCATTTTCAGGCGCGAGTCGGTGTATTCCAGGCTGGAACCAAGCGGTGTTTTGACGGTAATACTGAAGCTGCTCTCGTCAGACTCCGGCACAAAATCTTTTTCTACATACTTGAATGAAAAATAACCGCTGAACACTACGAATAACACGGTGATTAATAGCACCGCACCGCGATGCTTAAGTGAGGTAAATAGTAGTTTTTTATAGACGTTATCCAGCGAGCCCAGTATGTTACCGATGAAGCGGTAAACTTTATTCTCATCATGGTGGCTTACGCTAAGATAGCGTGAACAGAGCATGGGTGTAAGCGTTAGCGATACAAACAGTGATGCGAGTACACCGAAGGTGACGACAATGCCGAATGAGTTGAAGAATTTACCCACCATGCCATCCATGAAAATGACCGGCGCGAAAATACAAACCAGCGATAGCGATGCGGCCGTGACCGAGAAAGTCACTTCACGCGCACCGTTCAAAGCGGCACTGATTGGGTTGGGGTCGATATGTTCGCGATGGCGGTATATGTTTTCTAGCACCACGATTGCGTCATCCACCACTACGCCAATCAGCAGCAGTAGCGCCAGTAGTGTCATCGAGTTAAACGTAAAGCCGGAAAAATACATCACGGCAATCGCCGCCAGCAGCGATACCGGTATCGCAGTGGCTACAATAAGGGTCGAGCGTATCGATCGCAGAAAGATGAATACAATCAATGCCGCCAGCAAAGTGCCTTCAATCAAGTGTTCCTTTAGCGATGCAACGAGCTGGTTAATGAAAATGGAATCGTTAGTCGATATTTCCAGATTCATGCCCGGTGGCAGGTTTGGACGTATGTCCTGCTCCAGTCGGCGCTCGACTTCCTTGATGATATCTACCGTATTGGCATTTGCAATTTTGACCATGCCTAGACCTACAGTAGGTTTACTGTTATAGCGCGCAACCTGGCGATTGTCGGTGATGCCGTCTTCTATCGTCGCTACGTCCTTGAGCCGAATTGGTACGCCGGTATTAGTGGAAACGATCAGTTCGCCTAACTCTCTGACATTATGAAATTCCATATCAAGTTTTAGCAGCTGTTCTGATTGTGCACTTACTAGAAAGCCACCCGGTAGCTGGATGTGCTCACGATTAAATGCAGAGATCAGATCATTGGCAGTGACTTTGTAAGCGGCCATTTGCTCCGGCTTGATATTGACACGTACTACACGGTCACGGCGGCCGCCGATGCTCACTTCACCGACACCGTTGATAGTTTCGAATTTTTTCTTTAACACATTATTTGCATATAAATTCAGCTGCTGTATGGTGCGGTCGCCACTAAGTGCCAGCCAGATCACGGCCGAGGCATTGGTATCGACTTTCTGTATGACCGGCGGGTCGGTGTCATTCGGCAGGCGGCGCAATACCTGACTGAGTTTTGCCTGTACTTCGTTATAAGCAACGTCAATATCTTTATCCAGCGAGAATGTAATGGTAATGACTGACACGCCGGGTGACGAGGATGACTGAATATGCTCAATACCAGGTGTGGTGTTGATGGCGGATTCGATAATGCTGGTGACGCTGGTGTCGATGACATCGGGATTAGCGCCACGCAGGGTGGTATTCACTACAATAATAGGAAAATCGATCGCAGGGATACGATCAATACCGATGCGCTGATAAGAAATGATGCCGAATAAAACAATTACGCCAGAGAGCATCCAGGCGAGAACATGGCGTTTGATCGAGAGTTCAGGTAGTGTCATGCGGCGATCTTTGTATTATTTTGCAGTATGGCTGGTGGTAATTTGAATAGGCGCCTGATCTGTCAGGAAGCCAGCGCCATCCATCACGATAGTGTCGTTAGCACTCACGCCCTCGGTAATTTCAACCAATCCGTTCTGGTGCTGCCCGGTTTTGACGATGACCTGATGTGCCTTGCCATCTTTCACCAGGTACACGACTTCGCCTGCTGGCCGTAGCACAACACTTTGCTCCGGAACCATTAAGGCAGAAGGCTGCTCGCCGATAACGACGGTGCCGGTAACACTGGCACCGGGTTGCCAGTCTGATTCATCCGTCACATCGGCAAGTACATCGATAGAGCGGTTACTTTCAGTAATCATCGGTTTGAGCTCGCGAATCACAGATTCAACTACTTTGGTGCTGGTTGGGGTGCTTAGGCGCACTTTCATTCCCGGCCTCAGCTGGCCGCTGATACGCTCCGGGAAAGGAATGTGAGCACGTAAGCGTTTGTTTGAAATGATCTGCAGCAAAGGGTCGCCCACTTTTACAAATTCACCGGTATCGACGATTTTCTTTTCAACGACGCCGTCAGTAGGTGCGTAAATTCTGGTTTTACTACTGCTGTGATTGATGCTGTCAACCCGCGCTTTGGCACCGGTCAATTGCTCTTTAAGTACATTCTGCTGCGCGATGTCCGTATCTACCGCATTTTGCGAGATAAAATTTTTGTTTACCAGTGCCTGGCTGCGCGCCACGATCTTGGTTTGGTTATTCAGTAGCGCTTCAATGCGGGCTACCTCAGCCTGTGCTTCGTTGCGCTGTAACGCAAAATCAACCGCATCCAGTGTGGCAATCAGCTCGCCTTTTTTAACGCTTTGTCCGGGGCTAACGTGCACTTTAACCACACGTGCAGCTACTTCTGCAGCAATGGTGGGGTCAATCAGGCCTTCGATAGAGCCCACGGCTGACTCTGTGATTTCTATAGAGGTGTCTTTGACCTGTGTCACAGTGACCAGCGTTGGTCTCGGCCCCTTATTTTCATTGGCTTTGCTATCTGCAGATTTATCTTTGCTTCCGCAGCCAGTGACTAGCGCAATCAGTAATGTCAGCAGAATAAATGGTGAGTTTTTGTGCATAAATAATGGGTCAATTTTTGTATTATTAAAAGCTAAAGTTACCGTATTTATAGAAGTATCCTTACTTTGAGACCTGCTGCCAGTCAAAGTATGGGCCAGGGTCAGTTTTGCGCCCCGGCGCGATATCAGAATGCCCTACTATAGACTGAATCGGATAAGCTTTCCTGATGCCGACAATTAAATTGTTCAGTGTTTGATATTGTTCAGGTGCAAACGCTTCAAAATCACTGCCTTCAAGCTCAATTCCGACAGAGAAATCGTTACAACGTTCACGCCCCTGCCAATTTGATACACCGGCATGCCAAGCACGCTCCAAACATGAAACAAACTGAATCAGGGTGCCATCGCGTCGTATTAAAAAATGTGCAGATACTTTAAAGGTATGTATTTGCGCATAATAGGGGTGCTCATCCGCATTAAGCTGGTTAGTAAACAGCTCAATGATGCCATTGCCGCCATACTGGCCGGGAGGCAGGCTGATGTTATGCACGACAATTAAACTGATATCCGCTGCTTTTTCAGCTAATTTCTCAGAGTCCGTCAGTGGACGTGCATCAAAGTTTGGCGACGCGATGAATGTTGCGCCTTCTGCAAATCCAGCCTGATTGATATGGTAAATTGTCATAGATTTTGTAATTTATAAACTTTTATTATTATCACGCAAGATTTTGTTTTGGCGCAGGAATTTGTGTGTACACAATTAATTAATAAACAATCAGGTTTGGTACTAATTTTATATAGATTTCAGTTTAAAATGCGCACATATTTAAATTTGTATTTAGCCTTTAGTATTTAATCTTTAGTATTTAATTAAGGAAACACCTGATGGTATTCTTAGAATTAGCAGTGATGCTGGTTGTGATCCTGATCGCAGCAGAAGTCTTTACCAATGCGCTTGAGCATTTGGGTGAGAAATTAAAAATATCGGAAGGTGTGACCGGTTCTTTATTCGCCGCGGTAGGTACTGCGCTGCCGGAAACGTCAGTGCCTTTGCTCGCACTGCTGGCAGGTACGCAGAATGCAGCGACTAACGAAGAAATTGGTGTAGGCGCTATCCTGGGTGCGCCTTTGATGTTGGCGACACTTTCCATTTCACTCATGGCAATTTCAGTGTGGAAGCGCCGCGGTACTCAGGGGCATTTAAGGCCAGAACGTACTGGTCTTACCCGTGACCTTAACTTTTTTATCATTGCGTTCAGTTTTGCCGCAATCGCCATGTTCGTGCCGCATACCTTAGTGGCTGTGCGTTATGCTCTGGGTTTTTGTATGGTGATGATTTATTTCATCTACGTGATGATGACAATCAATGCTTCAAAAGCGCTGGTGGAAGAGGGGCACGCTACAGAAGCTGGCGGTGATATGTTTTTATGTAAAGTTGGCTTGCCTAACAACATGACTGTGATTGTATTTCAGCTGCTATTGGGTCTGGGTCTTCTGGTAGCTGGCGCTAAAGGTTTCATTAATGGCATTGAAGAAGCGTCACATATATTAGGCATTTCTGCTTTGTTGCTGTCATTGCTGATTATTCCGATTGCGACTGAGTTGCCGGAAAAAGTGAACAGTATTTTATGGATACGTAAAGGCAAAGATACGCTGGCTTTTGGCAATATTACCGGTGCGATGGTGTTTCAGGGTACTTTGCTACCGGCAATCGGTATCATGCTCACGCCTTGGGAACCGCGCCAGGAAGTGTTGCTGGGTATTGTCATGACGTTGATGGCTGCGATCTGGCTCCGATACTTAACGGCTAAAGGCGGCATCAGAGTCTGGCACTTGCTGGTAAATGGTGCGCTGTATGTCACCTACTTGTTACTCGTGTTAAGTTAGGGCTAAGTCTGGACTAATGTTTGCATGTTAAGGGCGCTTAAAATGCGCCCTTAATTTATCTTTGTTCACTCACTATCATTTTCCAGGTCTGCATCGGTCTCTTTAGATAGCCCGAGTTTAGCAAGCCGATACCGCAGGGTGCGGAATGTTACTCCCAGCAGCTTAGCGGCAGCAGTTTTGTTGTTGTTGGTTTTGCTCAGCGCCTGGATAATTGCCTTTTTCTCAACATTTTCAAGATAGTCGGTCAGTGTTAGTTCGTCTGCCTGATCGTCAAATTCGCCGTTCATGAATCTCGCTGCCGCGTCATCTTCAATCATTAAGTCATCGATGGTAATGACTTCGCCATTGCAAAGCGCCAAGGCGCGTTCCAGCATATTTTCCAGCTCACGCACATTGCCCGAGAACGGCAGTGTGGAAATATATGCAAGTGCGTCACTATCGATGCTCGGTATTGTTATTTGCTGATTTGTGCAAAGTTTATTTAATAACGTGTTGGCGATTAACGGGATATCCGCAGGCCTATCCCGTAATGCTGGCATCTTGAGCTGGATTACATTCAAGCGGTAATAAAGGTCTTTTCTGAATTGGCCGTTATCCATCATTTCGGCAAGATTTTTATGTGTGGCACTGATAATACGTACATCAACAGCTTCTTCAGTGGTGCTGCCGACCATACGCACTTTTTTCTCTTGTATCGCACGCAGCAATTTGACCTGCATCAGTAAAGGCAAATCTGCTACTTCATCCAGAAATAAAGTGCCGCCGTTTGCTGCCTGAAACATACCTTCCTTATCCTGATTGGCTCCGGTGAAAGCACCTTTTTTATAACCGAAGAATTCACTTTCCATCAGGTTTTCAGGAATCGCGCCACAGTTCACAGCGATGAATGCACCGTCTGCGCGTGAGCTATTTTTGTGGATCAGATTTGCGGCCAATTCTTTACCACTCCCGGATTCTCCGCTGATGTAAACCGGTGCCTGGCTACGGGCTAGTTTTGCGATCATCATGCGTACATGTTTGATCTGCTCGGAGTCTCCAATCATTTCGAGTGTATTGGGCTGGGATTGATTGGTTTGGGTGGTGAGTTTGAGTGCCGACTCCACCACCGGCCGTAACTGTTTAAGCGAAATTGGTTTGGATAGATAATCAAAGGCGCCGGCTTTGAGTGCACTTACCGCATTTTCAGCGCTGCCGTGCGCGGTAATGATTGCAACCGGTAAGCCGGTATGAAATTGATTGATGTATTGCAGCAGATCCAGCCCGGTGCCATCAGGCATCTGCATATCGGAAATGCAAAGTCCATAAGGGCGCTGTGCGAGCAAGATTTTTGCCTCTTCCACACAGCATGCGCTGTAGGTTTCAATATCCATGCGCTCCAGTGTCATGACAAGGAGTTCGCGGATGTCGGTTTCATCATCGACGATTAGGCAGGTTGGTTTTTTGGACATACTTGAGTCTTGCCTTTAATTTGTATTTCTTAACTCGAGAGTAAATGCAGTACCACGATCTAGCGAATGAAAATTCAACTTGGCATTATTTGCCTCAGCCAGTTCGCGTGAAATGTATAAGCCTAGACCGTTACCCGTACTTTTTGTGGTGTAAAAGGGCTCAAACAGCTTACTACGATCCTGTTCGGTTATGCCTGCGCCATCATCAATCACTTCTATGTGTAAGGCTGCTTTAGTTTGAGATGTAGACTTCAGAATCTTCGCGCAATGTAAATGTAAGCTGCCGACCTCTTTGCGTCCATGTTCCCATGCATTCTTACATAAGTTCCATAAAATCTGTGTAAGGTGCCGTCGATCAAATGTAATCGTATTTTGCGCAGGACAAAGTTCAAGTGTGAAGTATGCGTCTGGGATTTTCTCAATAGCACAGAATTGGCTATGGAAATCAACAATAAACTGGTTGAGTGCGATTTTCTCCTGATGAGTACGATCGCGGCGGTTCAGTTCCAGTACATCTTTAATAATTTGATTAATGCGCTGAATGTTGTCTTCAATAATTTCCAATATACGCGCATTGCCTTTAGACAGGTTTTCTTCCTCTTGCAGCAATTGGTTTGCATGGCTGATTGCGCTTAATGGATTGCGGATTTCGTGTGCAATATTGGCAGTCAATCGACCCAAAGCTGCTAATTTTGCCTGTTGTGCAGCAGATTGAATTTTGCTCCAGTCCTGAATAAAGATCACAGCGCCAAGTTTACGATTTTCCTGATTAATAGGCTCAATACGCAGATTTAACTCACGGTTGTTTACCGGAATGATTAAATTTTTATGCTCATCATTGCCATCTGTCCAATACAGTAATAAGTTAGCAATTGTCGGCGCATGGTCCCTGAGCCCCAAATCATTGCCGGCATTATCTTCTAAAGCTAACAGCTGCCTTGCCTGTGAATTATAGTGGCGAATGTTCAAGTGCTCATCTACCACCAGTACACCATCCTGCATTTGCTGCGTAATCAGTGCATTTACCTGCGCCAGATTTTCAAGATCGACACCGCGTGAAGAGGCCAGTGCTTCGCTTAGCAGTATGCGTTTAGCCAAGCTGTAAGCTAGCCATGCAGTCGCAAAGCAGCTTAGGCTGAGCATGACTGACTGGGTGTAAGAGGAAATGGGCAGACCCCATTCGATAATCCGGTAGCTTTGCTCAAGCAACAGACCAATGGTGGCAACAGCCGCATAAAATAGTGCCAGGCGGCCGTTACTGACCAGGCTGGCAGTGACAATGGTCACAATTAGCAAAAGCCCTAAACTGCTCTGTATGCCGCCAGCTGCGTACATCATCATAATGATGAACAATATGTCGATTACGATCTGTAGCGGATGGAAGAAGATGACTGCTGAAGATTTTAATGGTGTGATGACGAGTAGCGATATGCTGAAAAGAGCATAGGCGATTGCCAGGCTTAAAAATAATGACGGATTGTCGCTGCCGGCTGATAAATTTAGCTTATCTGCAAATGCATAAAAAATTACAAAAACCAGACTTAAAAGAAAGCGGAAAATGTTGATGATGCGTATTGCACGCGCTTGCAGCGTTAAGTCATTCTGCAATGCAAAATTTTTATTGAAATTAGTACCGGAATAAAATTTAGAAAAACTCATTTATTTTCAATGTGCGCACGCGAACAGTAAAAATTTCCATTAACGAGGAAAGCTTCTGATCTCGGTAAATGTACGTGGCAGGTGGTACATTGAACCATATTTTCCACTGGCGCTTGATGTTGCTTTTCGCCTTGAGATTCATTCATGTGGTCTGCATGTTTTGCTGCTGGTTTAATAGCGCGCTTTATGATGTAAATGACCAACCATATTAACAATCCTAAAAAGATCAGTTTCCACATAGCGCTAACTCATTTCATTATCAGATTAAGATTGTAACCAAGCTTAAGCCCTGTGCAAATATAAAGTGCAAATATAAACCTGATATACTTCAACCCTGCAGCCTATTTCATATCAATCAATACTTGGCTTAACGAATGATTAAAATAAGTTTTGATTGAATAATATGAGTGATATGACATCATAATCAGGCCTTGGAATCAAAATAAACATAAATATTAAAATGCTTTGAAATGGCAACTCCAAAAGAACTTTCAGATTTTCTAATAGCAATCGAGCGTCGGGCTTTTAAGCAGACAGCGTATGCCGTGCGTGACGACCATGCAGCGCTGGATATTGTGCAGGATGCCATGATGAAATTGGCTGAAAAGTATGGTGAACGCCCGGCAACCGAGTTCCCAATGCTGTTTCAACGCATACTGCAGAATACAATGCGGGATTTTTGGCGCAGGCAAAAGGTCCGTAATCTGTGGACAACGCTGCTGTCATCTTTTGGTGGTAATGATGCCGATAGCGAAGAACGTGATCCGCTAGAAACGATTGAAGTTGAAGACGATAGTGATGAGCCTTCAGCGCAGCTGGCACGCAGCCAAACCATCCAATTAATAGAAAATGCGCTGCAGAAACTGCCTGCCCGTCAACGAGAAGCTTTTGTGTTGCGTTATTGGGAGGAGATGGATGTGGCGGAAACAGCTAAAATTATGGGCTGCTCGGATGGTAGTGTGAAAACGCACTGTTCGCGAGCGGTTCACGCATTGGCGCTGGAATTAAAAAAACAGGGGTTGGATAAGTTGGGCTTATCAAATGCCGTATTCGACAAAAAATAGCTCGAACTAAAGGAGCAGTACATGAATATGCATAAAGACAATATGACAAATACAAAAAATACAAACTTGATAGATGATAGCGTGATTTCTGATCCGGTAATGGAAGAGCAGATCGCGCGCGGCATTTCTGATTTACTGAATAATCGCGCGCAGCATCTTAAGCCGGAGCTGGAGCAACGTTTATCTGCAGCGAGAAATGCTGCTGTCAATCATCTAGCCGAGCAGCAGGCTCAATATAGTACTGCTAATCAGGTCGCCGGACATGGCCATGTGCTGCGCTGGTTTGGGCATGCAGGGCAGAATTTTGAACAGCATCGTGTAGCCTCGACAGCATTAATAGTGGTCGTCATGTTGCTTACCTTTTTTGCGGTGCAGCAGTTCGGATCTACTCATAATTTAGAAAATAGCGATGCGTTTTTGTTGGCGTCTGATTTGCCACCAGAAGCTTATGCGGATAAGGGGTTTGATGCATGGATAGAATCCAATTAGCTTTTAGATGGGTGTTGCTGTCATTTTTGTTAGTTGCCGGAGTCGCAAGTGCAGACGAGGCTAATCAAACATGGGGTCAGTTAACAGAAAGTCAGCGTCAGGTTTTAAACCCTTTGGCATCGGAGTGGGATACTTTACGTCCATGGCAGCGCGAAAAAATGCTGGATATCGCCCGAGATTACCCAAAAATGAGTCCTGAAAAGCAGGGGCTGGTTAAAAAAAGGCTGACCAATTGGAGTCGGATGACGCCGTATGAACGCGAAAATGCCAGAAAAAGGCATCAGCAGTTTAAAGCATTGCCGGATGATAAAAAGCGTGAACTTCGTCAGAAATGGAATGAATACCAGAAACTGCCCGAATCTGAGCGCGCAAAGCTACGTGCAGAATCACCAGAAACCTATGGAGATTCAGGCATAGAGTGATCTTGTTGGTAAAATCAATAAATGATGGCAGTGTGCAAATTATCTAAAGCTATGGATGTCTTGTGAATAATCAAAAAATGAATATGACAGCCCCGAGTCTGATAAAGCTTGGGGCTTGTCTTTTGTACGAACTGCTCACTGTGATCGCAATTGTTTTTGTAAGTGCAGGTTTGTTTTTGTGGATTGCTGGCGATGCAACACAAGGGGCTAAGCGGCTGCTATTGCAAATTTTTCTATGGTTAATCGTGGGCGCTTATTTTATCTGGTGCTGGCGACAGAGCGGGCAAACACTCGCAATGCAGGCATGGAAAATCAAGCTGATAGATGATGATAGCCAGTTGTTAAGTTTAAATATTGCAATTTTAAGATACGTACTGGCAACATTGAGCGTCGTTCTATGTGGCTTGGGGTTCTTGTGGGCTATCATGGACAGACAACATCTGTTCTTGCACGATCGGCTCTTAAAAACCAGAATCGTTACAAATGCCTTAAAGTAAACCGCAGTTTGCCAAGTTGATATGTGCGACTGGCGCTATCTGCGATCTACGTAATACTTCATGCCCAAGCCCGCCATTAGAAATAACACGGTGGGCGTTACTGCACTAAATAGTGGTGCCCAATCATTTAACACGCCCAGATGTATGAATGTGCGGTTGAGTATTTGGTAAAGTACACCTAGCATAATGCCGATAAATATTTTTGTACTGGCACCGCTAGCGCGCTGCTGTATAAAACCAAAAGGCAATGCCAGCATGATCATAACCATACACGCCAGCGGGTATACCAGTTTTGACCATAGCGCCATCTCGTAGCGGGTAGTTTTCTGTTTATTAATAGATAAGTGCCTGATGTAGGAGTACAGGTTCCATGCTGACATTTTCTCTGGCAGCACAAGCAATACGTTTAACAGTTCCGGCCGAATAAGTGAGCGCCAGGTGGCTGATTCTAGCTGCTTAATTTCATTAGTCTCTTCATTAAAATAGGTTTGAGTGACTTCTTTAAGGTTCCATTGGTCCTCTGTAAACTGTCCGCTTTTTGCATGGCTATTTGTTTTAAGTCTGAATTCCTTATCAAACTCATAAATGTGGACATTCAGCAGTGTGGAGTCCGGTAGTATTTGTTCAATGTTCACAAAGCTATTACCATCCTTTACCCACAGCCCGGATTTGAAGTCTTGAACAATCACTGAGTCAGTAGCCTGAATACGCATACGCTGCGCCATTTTTTCACTTAGCGGTGTAATCAGCTCGCCCACAAAGAAAGTGATTAAAGTGAAAATCAGCCCGATTTTTAATAAAGATAGCGCGATGCCTGTTGAGGAAATACCACTGACCCTGAGTATGATGAGCTCGGAGTGCCGCGCGAGTTGACCAATGCTGTACATGCAGCCAACGAGCACCGCAACCGGCATGATTTCGTAAATATGGCCAGGTGCACTTAATATTACAAATAGCAGTACTTTACTCAAGCCGTAATTGCCCCGGCCCAAGCTCTCCAGCTCCTGGATTAAATCAAAGAATGAAAACATTGCAATCAGCGCAAGCATGATGAGGGTCACGCTGACGGTGATTTCTTTGAGTAAGTAACGGGTAATAATATTCATGGTTATAGTGATTTGATCAAGTTATTGTTTGGCACGGACTTTTAGCCATGAGCTTGAAAAAATACTTGATAAGAATTTCGGGAAAATTGGTAACTGCTGTGCACGGCGGTAAAACATATAAATTGCCAGCGTTAAAAACAACAGATGCACGGGCCATAGACCTATCATGATGTGAATTTTTTGCTGTATCACCCATGCATGGGTAATGCTGAGCAGGTTGCTATAGATAATGTAAATGATGAGTGCCAGAACAAAATTTGCTGAGCGACCAGCGCGGGGATCCAGTGCACTTAATGGTATGGCCAGCAATGAGAGTATCAGGGCCGAAATCGGGATAGCCAAGCGCCATTGCAACTCAGCCTGACTTACCAGATTCTTGCTTTCCAACAACTCTTTACTGGATTTTGATTCAGTACTCGGCGGTTTTTGCTGTGCTTCTTTGGATTCAACACGTATCGCATATTTTTCAAATTGCGTTGTAGAGAACTCTGCCGCGCCGCGCTTGCCCTGGTAACGCCTGCCATTTTCCATGACGACGAAATGATCACCGTTTTTTTCGATCAGGCGATGGCCTTTTGCCGCAACAATAATGCCTAATTTTTGATGCTGGATGGATTGAACAAAGATATTTTTGACAACATTACCAAGCTCATCAAAGCTTTCGATGAAAAATACGCGCTCGCCATTGTTGGACTCCTTAAAGACCCCGGGGCTGATTGATGCTAATTCATCGCGGCTCTCCAGTTGCGTGCGGTAGGTTTCGCCTTTGTTGGTTGCCCATGGCATCACGAATAAACTTAATACTGAAATCAACAAGATGACAGGTGCGATAAAGTTAAGTACCGGGCGAATCCAGGCAGTGATGCTCATGCCGCTACTGAACCAGATTACCATTTCAGAATCCCGATACCAGCGAGATAGTGTCATCAGTACCGCGAGAAATAGCGTCAGGGAAAGTATCATCGGCAGGAACTTAACCATGTTAAAACCTAACATAGTAGTGATGGCATCATTAGGCAGGATACCTTTTGCAGCGAGACGAATCAGATTGCCGGCACGCTGCGCGATGACGATGCCTATCAATATAAAGAAGGCACCGGCAGCGGTGGAAATGAGTTCTTGCAGTAGAGAGCGCCTAAATAGCATACGTTTTATTTACAACTATGAATTACGTGTAAAACACGAGATAATTTGGTTTATTTTAACTCAGATCTTCCATTAGAACTTGAAATGGTAACGCTGAACAGTTTGATGGATTTTTTTGTGCAAATTTTATGGACAATAGTTATTCTATTGACAGAAAATTTGCACAAAAAAGACGCAAAATGGACAAGTTAACATTCAAGTAGATGCAAAATCGTCTAATGGAAAATCTGAGTTAATCCATACTGACATTGCCTGCTTGGTCATTGTGCTATGTTAGCGCTATTAACGGCTTGTCTTTAAGCTATTTAAGTTTATAAACAGCATTACAACAAATAAAATTAAGGATTCAACCAGATGGAATTTAGCATAAAAACGGGCAGTACGGAAAAACAGCATCATAATTGTGTCATCGTTGGAGTATATGAGTCTCATCAATTATCAGATTCAGCTAAAGCGATAGATGATCTGTCCTCCGGTTATCTGAGTAATATCATCAAACGCGGTGATCTGGATGGTAAAGCAGAAAAAACACTGATGCTGCACGATGTGCCAGGCGTGCACAGTGATCGCGTATTGTTAGTGGGTTTGGGTAAGCAAAGTGAGTTTTCAGAAAAACAATATGCCAAAGCGGTACGCGCGTCGGTAAAAGCCGTGGCAGCAAGCGGTGCCAGTGAAGCTGTTACTTATCTGGCAGAGTTGCCAGTAAAAGCATTAAGCCTACGCCGTAAAGTTTCTCTGCTTGCTGAAGTGGCTCTGGATGCAACTTATCGCTTTAATGCAATCAAGCGCAAGAAAGAAGCCGCAGAAGATGATGACGCTAAAAAAAGTGTTAAACGACTGACGATACATGTTACCGATACTGCGCATGTGCAAGATGCAGAAGCCGGGCTGACAGATGGTAAAGCGCTGGCAGCAGGTGTAAGCTTGACCAAGGATCTGGGTAACCTACCGCCAAATGTTTGTACGCCAACCTATCTGGCAGAGCAGGCGCTGCAACTTGGCAAAACTTATGGCCTGAAAGTGGAAGTGCTGGAACATGCTGATATTGAAGCCTTGGGTATGGGTTCATTCCTGGGGGTAACCAAAGGCAGTGAAGAGCCACCGAAACTGATTGTGATGCAGCATCTCAAGGGTAAAAAAGATCAAAAACCGGTAGTGCTGGTAGGTAAAGGTATTACCTTTGATACCGGCGGTATTTCATTGAAGCCTGGTGCCGAGATGGATGAAATGAAATACGACATGTGCGGGGCAGCCAGTGTGCTGGGTACATTCAGAACCATCGCTGAAATGGATTTGCCGCTGAATGTGATTGGTATTATTCCGACTTGTGAAAACATGCCTGATGGCCGCGCGACTAGACCTGGCGATGTGCTGACCAGTATGTCTGGATTGACGATTGAAGTGCTGAATACCGATGCTGAAGGCCGTTTGATCTTATGTGATGCGCTGACTTATGCCGAGCGCTTTGAGCCAAGTGCTGTGGTAGATATTGCAACATTAACCGGCGCTTGTGTAATTGCGCTTGGTCACCATGCAACTGGCCTGTTCAGTAATAATGACGATCTGGCGAAAGAGCTGCTGCAGGCGGGTGAATCTGCATTAGACCGTGCATGGCATATGCCGATGTGGGATGACTACCAGCCACAGCTGGACAGTAATTTTGCTGATATGGGCAATATCGGTGGACGTGCCGGCGGTAGCATTACTGCTGCGTGTTTCTTATCAAGGTTCGCTAAAAAATATGACTGGGCGCATCTGGATATTGCAGGTACTGCCTGGAAATCTGGCAAGGAGAAAGGTGGCACCGGCAGACCTGTGCCTTTGCTAACAGAATTTCTAGCTTCCCGTGCACGTCAGGCAAACAAGTAAATACGATTCATGACACGTATTGAATTTTATTTCAATGTGGCAGATAAGCTGGCAAAGGCAACCGAGCTGTGTGAACGTGCGGTTGCCAAAGGGCGCCAGCTCACTTTGTTTACGCAAGATGATGCGATGAGTAGTAGCTTGCAACAGAAGCTATGGCAGTATAGCCCGACCAGTTTTTTGCCTAGCGCCTATCCCTTGGATGAGATTAGCGCACATGCTCCAATCGTTGTTGATGCGGTTGGCACTCATTTGATTCAGGATGATATTCTGATTAATCTGAAAACAGAGCATCCTCCGTTTTTTAGTCGTTTCAGATATCTGGTTGAGCTTGTTGGCAATGATGAAGATGATAAAGTAGCCGCAAGGCAACGCTACAAATTTTATCGTGATCGAGGCTATCAAGTAAAATCGACTGATGCAGCGGCTGGTTAGTATTTAGATCCATTACAAGAATGTGAGTGACTATGCGTGAAGATGACGATATCCCATTATTGACTGAGGTACATGCGTTACCAGCACAGGCTTTGGCCAAAGCTTTCAACGTGACGCCCGAATTGATTGCTGAAATTGCCGAGCAGATCAGGCCACATGTCGCAGCAGATATTGAGAAGTCACTCGCGCAGAAACTTAAACAGGAAATGAAGCAGGAACTGCTTGATCACTTGTTGAGCGAGTCAGCAAATATTCAGAAAGCAAATCAGGCTTATATTTCAAGTGCGCTTAATCAGCAGTATGATCAGCAGGCCCAGCAGATTGAACAGCAGCAGCATGACGCTGAATCTGCATTGAAACAGCATATCAACGACACCTTGACCAGTGTGCAGCAAGAGGCGGTTGGTCAGGCACTTACCATGGTAGATAAGGCTAGGGCAGAGCTGGCAACCGATATACCACGCTTGATGCATACCAACGCTGAGGTGATCAAATCTGATTTGGAAAGCAGCTTGAGCCAGATGCAAGCACAGGCGGTGGCCGATGTGAATGAAAAAATCACGGCAGTACTGCCTGATTTGCAGCAGACCCTGACCGAACAGCTGCAAGTTACATTAGCTGATTTGCAAAAAAACACGGTAGAAAATGCAACACAGGGATTACAAGAACAAGTAAGTCAGCTGCGCGAAACTATTTTTGCAGATCATAAAGCTAATCTGGCACAAGAGCTGGCCGCAATTTACAAAGCCCTTACACAGCACACGCAAACTGAGCTTAGTGTTTATCTGGATGCCTTGCAGGTTCAGTCGCAGCAGCAATTGCAGCAGAAATTGGGCGATACTTTCCCTGCTTTATACCAAGACTTATCTAATGAGTTAAGCGCAACGCTGAGAACAGATTTCACCGCTTTAGCCGAAAATGCAAAAAAAGATTTTATCCAGGCTTTAAGTGCCGACTTGCCGACTGTTGAGCAAGCGCTAAGCAATAAAGTGCATGAAATCCTCGATGCAGAAGTGCCGCGTATTGAACAAGCGATGGCTGCGAGTATTAAAGCGGAGATCGAAAAACTGCTAGATTCAGTACGACTAGTATTTTCGAAATAGGGATTAAGCTTTCTTGAAATAGACTTACGCGTTATCTGTTAGCGTTTTGTAAGCTTCCGCAGATAACAGTTTATTTTCTACGTCGGTGTCGCTGGTTTTAAACTTAAAGATCCAGGCTTTGTAAGGAGTGTCGTTGATCTGCTCCGGTGCGTTGATCACGTCCTGATTAATTGCGGTGACTTCGCCATCCACCAAAGCATGCAAATCTGAACCTGTTTTAACTGATTCTACCAAACCGCAGGGTTGCCCGGCTTTTAATGCGCTGCCGACAGCAGGCGCATCAACAAAAACAATATCTCCTAACAAGTCTTGCGCATAATCAGTAATACCTGCTTCCCAGATTCCATCGGCAACTGGTTTTGTCCATAAGTGCTGTGCGCTGTAGAAAAGAGCTTGCGGTATTTGCATGGTGTTTACTCAATAAATGTTAGTAATTATTTACGATAAAATTTTAACGTAATTTAGTCTGCTGGCGATTTTATTTTTTATAATTAAAATAATTAAATTTATTAATGACAAACCTAAAGTTTTTATATAGTATTCAAGCGTAACTGTATGAGATAAAACATATTATGAAAAATATTTCACGTAAATTTTTACTTTTTTATATAGGCGCAATGCTCTGCATGCCGCCTATGGTTGTGCATGCCGCTAGTAAAAAGACTCAAAAGCAGATTACAGCAGGTAGTCATTATAAAGCTGTTAAGTATAAGTCGGGCAGCCGTAAAATACATCATCGCCTGCGCGCGCAGAAAACAGTGGCTGTTGATAGCTATGATGGCACCACTCCGTTGAGGCTTGCATCTGCAAAAGCAATTGTGATTAACCAGTTAACTGGTGAAACACTTTATGCCAAGAACACTAACGTACCGACACCGATTGCGTCAGTAACAAAACTCATGACGGCAATGGTGATGCTGGATGCGCAATTAGCCCTTGATGAACCTCTTTCTATTGGCGATCAAGATGTGGATTATTTGAAAGGTACAACTTCAAGATTAAGTGTGGGTACAACGCTAACCCGCGGTGAAATGTTGCAGCTGGCGTTAATGGCATCTGAAAATCGTGCGGCTTCAGCGCTTGGGCGTCATTATCCTGGCGGTAAACCTGCATTTATTCAGGCGATGAATAACAAGGCGAAGTTACTTGGTATGCAATCTACACGTTTTGTAGATTCAACAGGTTTGGACAGTAATAATGTTTCAACGGCTGAAGACTTGGTAAAAATGGTGAATGCGGCATATCATTATCCTGAGATTCGTCAGGTCAGCACTTTGCCATCACAGGAAGTGACTTTGTATGGGCGGCAGAATCCACTCAATTTCGTTAATACCAATGCTTTGGTGCGTGGCGGCAACTGGGTAATCGGTTTGTCTAAAACCGGCTTTATTAATGAAGCGGGTCGTTGCTTGGTCATGCAGGCCGAAATTTCAGGCCAGCCAACCATTATTGTTTTGCTTGATTCCGTTGGCAAGATGACGAGAATCGGTGATGCAAATCGTATTCGCAAATGGGTAGAGCGCAATGATGTCAACTCATTGGGTGATCACGTTCATGGCTAGTCATTTGGACTATAGGTCATACTAAGATAACAGGTAATAAAAAAGCGGCTCAAGGCCGCTTTTTTATTACCTGTTTAAACAAGGGTTATTTTTCTACTTTTTTGGCATCGGTTTTCTTAACAGCTGTTTTCTTAACACTGGTTTTTGCAGTAGCGGTTTTGCCAGTGCGGGCTTTAGAAGCGCTAGTCTTGGTAGTTTTTGCCTTAGCAGGGGCTGCTTTTTTGCTGGTCACAACTTTAGTAGCTGCTGCTTTAGTCGTTGTAGCTTTCTTGGCTGCAGGCTTTTTAGTTGGCGCTGCTTTAGCTGCTTTTGCAGTTAGCAATTCTAGAGCTTCTTCCAGAGTTAATGTCTCGGGTTCTACGCTTTTTGGCAGCGTTGCTCGAATTTTCCCATGTTCAACATAAGGCCCATAGCGACCTGCATAAATTTCAATTTGTCCATCTTCTGTCGGGTGATCGCCCAATGAACGTATTGGTGCCGGCCCCGTGTTTGCCTGAGCCAGCAGTGCAACAGCTTCCTCCGAAGTGATCGTAAATACACTCATGCTCTTGGGAATAGACTTGAATTTTGCATCGTGATTTACATAAGGGCCAAAGCGACCAATATTGGCTACGATCTTCTTATTGGTCACCGGGTGCAAACCTAAATCACGCGGCAATGACAGCAGCATGTTTGCTGTTTCCAGATTTACATCAGAAAGCGGAATTTCTTTAGGAATGCTTACGCGTTTAGGTTTCTTTTTATCGCCTTCAACGGCCAGACCGAGTTGCAGATAAGGGCCATATGGGCCGTTCATAAGTAGAATTTCTTTGCCGGATTCTGTATCGGTACCAATGGTTACCGGATCAGCACCTAGTGCAGCAGCGCCGCCTATACTACGTTTGTAGTCACATTTCGGTGTGTCGTTATAACCGGTACAGCCAATAAAAGTGCCGTAGCGACTAAGTTGTTTCTGTAATGGCTTGCCGCATTTCGGGCAAGCTTCATCAATCAATTCATTGCCAGGACGATCTACATCCGCTTTTTCATGGATCTGTTTGTTAAAGTCTTTCCAGAACTCATCCATGAGTGGAATCCACTCACGTTCGCCATCTGCTACGCTGTCTAGCGCATTTTCCAGATTGGCAGTGAAGTCGTAATCCACATATTTGGTGAAATGTTCTGTGAGGAATTTATTGACCACACGCCCTACATCAGTTGGTGTGAAGCGTTTCTTATCCAGTAATACATATTCGCGATCCTGCAGGGTGCTGATGATGGTGGCATAGGTCGAGGGGCGTCCAATGCCATACTCTTCCAATACCTTAACCAGACTCGCTTCAGAGTAGCGCGGAGGAGGCTCAGTGAAGTGTTGGTCACCATAGATTTTTTGTACAGTCAGCACTTCGCCGGTTTCAAGCTGTGGCAGTTTGCTTTCGCCTTCTTCTTCCTCGTCGTCAGAGCTTTCCATATACACGGCAATAAAACCCGGAAATACCAGAGTTTGACCAGTCGCGCGGAACAGGTTGGCATCACTGCCTACGCTTAGATCAACACTTACCGCGTCAAATTTGGCTGGCGACATTTGGCAAGCCAACGCGCGCTTCCAGATCATTTCGTATAATTTGAACTGCTCATCAGTCAGGAACTGGCGAACCTGTGTTGGCGTGCGTGCAATATCTGTCGGGCGTATCGCCTCATGTGCTTCCTGAGCGCTTTTAGACTTGGTTTTATAAACCACTGCAGATCTCGGCAAATAATCCGGTGCAAAATTCTTTTTTACGTAATCGCGGATTTGTGCCACAGCATCTGCTGCCAAACTAAATGAGTCGGTACGCATGTAGGTGATTAAACCCACTGTGCCGCTACCTACATCAACGCCCTCATACAGCTGCTGCGCAACACGCATGGCACGTGCGGTGGTGAAACCGAGTTTGCGCACGGCTTCCTGTTGCAGGGTTGACGTTGTGAACGGCGCAGCCGGGCTACGGCTACGTTGTTTTTTCTCTACACGGGATACCGTTGTTTTTCCGGCACTTGCCAATAATAATTTACCGACAATGTCAGCCTGCTGATCATAATTGATCACAGTAAACTGCTCAACTTTTTCGTTGTTTAACTGCACCAGTTTGGCAGTAAAGCCATGACTATGTTTAAGCGCATCTAAATGGATAGACCAGTATTCCTGTGACTTGAATGCTTCAATTTCAAGCTCGCGTTCAACAATCAGGCGCAAAGCCGGGCTTTGTACACGACCTGCGGATAAGCCGCGGCGGATTTTTTTCCATAGTAATGGTGATAGATTAAAGCCGACCAGATAATCCAGTGCACGCCGCGCTTGTTGCGCGTTAACCATAGGCATTGAAATGTCGCGCGGTTCGGCGATTGCATGTTCAACGGCATTTTTAGTGATTTCATGAAACACCACACGTTTCATGAGTTTGTTTTTGAGCAGATTTTTAGATTTCAGAATTTCGGCAATATGCCATGAAATCGCCTCACCTTCGCGGTCCGGGTCGGTTGCGAGGTAAATGCTGTCTGCTTTTTTTACGGCTTTGGCAATTGCATCCACGTGTCTACTATTGCGCTCAATGATGTCGTATTTCATGGCGAACTGGTTTTCAGTATCGACCGCGCCATTTTTAGGAATTAAATCACGGACATGGCCATAAGAAGCGAGCACTTCAAAATCACTGCCCAGATATTTTTGCAGCGTTTTCGCTTTTGATGGAGATTCAACAATGAGTAGTTTTGACATGAATGCCTATTTATAAGGTGTTTATTAGCTAGCAGTTCGGATAATAGCAAGGTAAATCACTAAAATACAACAAGTTAAGCTGTATGGCATGTAAATTTATTTAGTACAGCTTACTTGTTACGGATGAATTCGATCTT
>Ga0207972_100102_pt1 | contig 31974 bp, 30 predicted proteins | sample LakWasMe75_LOW10_2_FD_183903 | JGI IMG/M metagenome (GOLD analysis project Ga0207972, IMG submission 183903) | Freshwater sediment methanotrophic microbial communities from Lake Washington under simulated oxygen tension - Sediment Metagenome... | ecosystem: Environmental > Aquatic > Freshwater >...
CGGGGTAGTTAAAAAAACTGTTCATCTGTGTGATGTAACAGGCCTTTGAAGTTTATACAAAAACTTTGAACCGATGATTATAACTAAAACATTGAAAAATAAAAGACTATTTACAATTTTTATTCAATTTTTTATGCTCAAAATTCTGTAAAACAGTGTTTACCGCTTCGGCAATGGTTAAGTTGTCGGTCTCAAGCAAGATTGCGTCTGCTGCCATCACCAACGGAGCGCTGGCTCTGCCTTTATCTCTGGCGTCGCGCTCCTGTAAATCGAGCAGGATATTTGTGTAATTAGCAGGCAAGTCTTTACCTAGTAACTGTTTATAGCGGCGCTCTGCACGCGTTTCTGTTGAAGCGGTTAAAAATACTTTTAATTCGGCATCAGGGAATATCACGGTACCCATATCGCGGCCATCGGCTACCAAGCCTGGTGCTTGACGAAAATTATGCTGCAAATCAACAAGTGCAGCTCTGAGCGGTGCATGTACCGCTACTTGTGAAGCGCCTTTACCCATTTCTTCAGTGCGAATCTCCTCTGAAATATCAGCACCATTCAAATACACCTGCGCATTTTTAAATTGAATATCCAGTTTACGGGCACATGCAGCAACGGCTGCAGCGTCGCTCCAGTTGATGTTGTTTTGTTTGGCAGCAAAAGCAACCACACGATAGAGCGCTCCTGAATCCAGATAGCCAAAGCCTAGTTTGTCTGCCACCAGTTGTGCGACGGTACCTTTGCCGGAGGCGGAAGGACCATCGACAGCGATGACGGGAATAGTGTTTTGGTTTGGATTCATGAGTATTGCTTTTATAAATTACCGGTACTTAAGAAACCAGCTTTTTGAATTCTGCAAAATAGTTAGGGAATGTTTTTGCCACGCAGTTAGGGTCATTGATCACAATAGGCACATTGCCCAATGACACTAGTGAGAAACACATGGCCATACGGTGGTCATCATAAGTGTCAATCACTGCGTTAGGTGTTAATTGAGCCGGCGGTGTAATTTTGATGTAGTCCGCACCTTCTTCTACGATTGCGCCGACTTTGCGTAACTCTGTGGCCATAGCAGCGATGCGGTCGGTTTCTTTTACACGCCAGCTCGCAATGTTGCGCAAGGTAGTCGTGCGCTCTTCATTAGTTTCTCCTTGGGCAAACAGCGCAAGTATTGCCAAGGTCATTGCCGCATCCGGGATGTGGTTACAATCCAGATCAATCGCTTTGATTTTGTCAGTCTTGGTTGCCGTGATATGGTTTTCACCATAGCTGATATGACTGCCCATCAATGCCAGTGCTTCAGCAAAGCGTACATCGCCCTGAATGCTGTGTTCACCGAGGCCTTCGACGGTAATGTCGCCCGCAATTGCCCCGGCAGCAAGGAAGTAAGATGCGCTGGAAGCATCACCTTCAACAAAAATCTGGCTTGGCGAGCGATAGCTGCTATTGGCTGGAATAGTGAAACTCTGCCAGCCGTTACGCTCAACCTGTATGCCAAATTTTGCCATCAGGTTAAGTGTGATTTCAATATAGGGTTTTGAGATCAGTTCGCCAACCACTTCAATAGTGGCTTTTTGTTTTGTGAGCGGCAGTGCCATGAGCAGAGCGGTTAGAAACTGGCTGGAAACGTCACCACGAATCTTAATGGCGTTATTCAGATTTAAAGTTGCCGCTGATATTTTTAGCGGAGGAAATTCCTCGTTCTGTAAATATTCAATTTTTGCACCGGCCTGGCGTAAAGCATCTACCAGGTCACCGATTGGGCGCTCGTGCATACGCGGCACGCCTGAAAGTTTGTAATCACCATTGGCAAAGGCTAGTGCTGCGGTCAGTGGACGAAATGCGGTACCGGCGTTGCCTAAAAATAGGTCTACACTTTTATTGGGGAAATTGCCGTTGCAGCCGGTCACACGCCATGCGTTTTCAGCAAAATTCTCCAGTTTTACACCCAGTGCCTGCAGCGCTTCCAGCATGCGGGAAGTGTCATCTGAGGCTAATAGGTCGCGTATTTCTGTAACGCCATCTGCCAATGCTGCCAGCAGCAGGGTGCGGTTTGAAATGCTTTTGGAGCCGGGCAGGGTAATTGTGCCTTTTGCACTGGTGCTGGCTGATAAAGTGAGTTGTTCCATTTTTTACGGTTTGCGCTTATATTTTGAATGAAGGATTACTGATTTTGTTTTCTGGACTCGCCCCAGTTGTTGCGCGCAACACTTGCACGCTCGAACAGCGCTTCTAGGCCTGCACCATCTTCAGCTTTAAGTAATTGCTGCAGCTTGCTGAGCTCTTGCTGGTATGCATCAAGTTCGTTGAGAAGGGCAGTTCTGTTTGCCAGGCTGATATCGCGCCACATTTCAGGATGGCTGCCGGCAATACGCGTGAAGTCCCTGAAGCCGCTGGCAGCAAAGCCAAATAACTGTTCAGCATTTTGGCGTGATGCGATGTCATCTACCAAAGCAAATGCCAGCAGGTGTGGTAAATGGCTTACTGCAGCAAATATGCCATCGTGCGTTGCGGCTGTCATTTCGCTGACATTTGCACCGCAAGCTTGCCACAGGTTTTTTACACGAGATATTGCTTCTACAGCGGTTTCTGTTGTTGGCGTCAGCACAACATTTTTATTCAGGTATAAATCTGCTGTTGCAGCACTCACGCCGCTTTTTTCCGCACCGGCAATCGGGTGGCCGCCGACAAACTGATTAAATTGATGACCTAAAATATCCTTTGCACATTGCAGAACATCGCCTTTGGTACTGCCAGCATCGGTAATCACTGTCGTCGTATTTAAATGTGGCTTGATCGCATTCAGTATGGTGGGCGTTTGTGCAACCGGTGCAGCTATCAGAACGAGGTCTGCATCTTTAACCGCAGCCGCAACATCGCTGGTATCCGCGTCAATAACACCCAGATCAAGCGCAGTTTGCAGGCTTTCAGCCGAGCGCCCAACTCCGACAATACTGATCGGAGTTTTTGTTTTTTTTAAGGCCAGCGCAACAGAGCCGCCAATCAGGCCTACGCCAAAGATTACAAGTTTTTTCAATTTAATTGTCTGAGTTATTGATCTGAATTGTTATAGCCCCGATTGTAACATTGTTGCAATTGCTGCGATGTAACCTGAAAGTGTTTTTGTACGACACTGCCTTGTATGTGCTTAAACACAGAGTTTTTTTGGTTTTTTAGAAGTAATTATATTGCTACATAACAGTTGAGAATAACAGCGTGTAGATTATCTGTATTTTTTGAGTAATAATAGCTGTAACAAGTCTGGCTAAGAAAAATAATGAAAATCTGGCAGATCGGTTTACTTATTCAAATCGCGGCATTTCTATTGCCGTCTTCTACTGTTGCTGAAACCGTAGTGGCAACTGCTGGCATCGAAAACGCACAAGTAGTCGCAATCACTTCAGCCGCATACGACCCTGGCGATGTCAGCCGCAATACACTTCGTGCCATATTTTTAATGCGCTATGCCAAATGGGATGATGGTATGCCTGTTAAGGTGTATGTTTTTTCAGATACAGATCCCAAGCATGAAATGTTCACAAAGGAGATTTTAAGATTTTTGCCGCGCCAGCTTAGGCAAGCTTGGGATAGGCAGGTTTTTTCAGGGTTGGGTCAATATCCGGAGCAGGTGCTTTCAGTTCAGGACATGCTCAGGAAAGTTAAAACTACACCCGGTAGCGTAGGCTATTTATCCATGCAAGAGGTCACTAAAGATGTGCGCATCCTACAAGTTCTTCCATAAAATCTGCGCCTGTTTTACAGCTTGCCTGATGCTGTTTATGCATAACTCTGTATGGGCGTTAGACGCACTGGATGGGCGTTTACAGCTGCATGGCTTTATCGCGCAGGGCATGGTGAATACCAGCGGCAATAATTTTCTTGGCAAAAGTAAAGATGATATTAGCTATGATTTCCGTGAGATCGGAGTGAATGCTTCTTATCGGGCGATGCCGCAATTGTTATTTTCGGCACAGATAATGTCTCATCGTGCCGGTGAGAGTGATGATGGTGAACCTGATCTTGATTATGCTTTTGTAGATTGGACTGCAGTCTCGGGTAAGTGGGGCAGGGTTGGTACCAGAGTCGGCCGCGTCAAAAACGCTTACGGCTTATATAACACTACACGTGATGTACCTTTCGCCCGACCTGGCATTTTACTGCCGCAGTCTATTTATTTTGAACGTACACGCAAATTGTCGTTAGCGTCAGACGGTATTAGCTTTTACGCTGATCACTTGAGTGAGTTGGGTACTTTCAGTGCCGAAGTGAGTATGGGCTACCCAGTAATTGACAAGGCAAGCGAGACTGCGGTGTTGGGTAATGTGCGTGGTGATTTTCATACTGATTTCACCCAGCTTTATCAGCTCAAGTATGAGAGCCCCAGTGCGGAATATGTGTTTGCGGCCACAGTAGTGAATATGAGTGTTTCTTATGACCCGGCTACGGTTGATGTTTTAAAGGCTGGCAGCTTCATGTTTGATCCAGTCGTTCTTTCCGCCCAGTACAATGCGGAAAAATGGAGTCTTACCGGAGAGTATGCTTTCCGTTCTACAAAGTTAAGAGGATTCGGCGCTTTTCCTGATGTAGCTCAGGATGGTGAAAGTTACTATTTGCAGGGTACATATAGAGTCATGCCAAAGCTGGAGATGCTTATGCGTTATGATGTAGCATACAGCAATCGCGATGACCGTAATGGTAATGAATATGCCGGCAGGACCGGCCGGCCTGACTTTACTCAATACAGTAAAGACTGGACGCTGGGTTTGCGCTATGACGTGACCCCTGAGTTTATGGTGCGTGCTGAGTATCACAACATAGAAGGCACTTCAATCTTGCCCACATTAGATAATCCGGCAGGTCCTGCTTCTTATGAAAAGCGTTGGGATATGTGGATGCTACTCGGTTCCTACCGTTTTTAAATGATACATTGACCGAACCCATGTATTCATCTGGAAAAATGCCAAAGTTTTTTCTAAGTCTTAAATGGAAGACCATGTCATCGCTCGGTCTTGTACTGCTGACCATCATGATTTTCCTAGTCTCCTGGTCTTACATGAGTCAGACCTCACGATTCGAGAAAGAAAGGGAATTTGTTAATACACGCTACCTGGAACAGGTTAAAGCGATGCTTGATGACTTTTCTTTAAAAATATCCCAAGTGTCTTCGCTCGTGGCAACGATGATAAGTATTGATGATACTTTATTTGCTTCCGGCACATTGTCATGGCTAAGTGCAAAGAACCGTGTAGATGTTGCATGGGCGGCACTCCAGATAGACTATGGGCTGGATTCTTTACGTATCTATAATGCAGATAACGATCTAGTTGCAAAATGGGGTGGGTTACAGCCGGCAAGCGAGCTTGAACTCAGGCAGGTGAAAGCATCTATTCGTCGCGAGGTGAGCGTGGCATGGGTTGACTGCACCCATATTTGCCAGCAATACGCAGCTACTCCAGTTTTAACTAATGGCGATGTGGCCGGGGTGGTGTTGGTGTCGGCCAATATGGCAGACCTGATTCTGGCTTTTCATCGCATCACTAATGCAGATATTGGTTTCATCTTGAACAACGTAGCAAAGGATAATGAAAACACATTGCCACGGCTAGGGATGCATGTGGCAGGACTCTCCAACGCGGATATTAATACGCCCTTACTGCAAAAACTGGAAAGCGTTTCATTAACTAAAGGTAAAACTTCCTGGCAGCGCCTGCAGTCGGGCGAGCAATATCATGAGCTGGCATTTTTTCCGCTTGATGATGGGATGGGGCATTTGCAGGCAATGATCGTAGTTATTGATAATGTCACTACGTCTGTACACTACATCAACAACTATGTATCAGAAAGGTTGAAGATTGGTTTTGTACTGTCTTTTTTTGCGATGCTGGCGATGTATCTGCTGTTAAACGCACCGCTTAGAAGAGTGACAGATGCTGTAAAAGCCATTCCATTTATCGGCAAACATGATTTTGATGCTGCGCGGACTCAAATTCATATACGCGATAACCCGATGTTTAGCGATGAGGTTGATAAACTGGCAGAGGCCGCATGGCAGCTTACTAACCAGCTGGAAGTGCTGGAAAAAGATGCCGATAGGCATCAGTCGGAAATGCTGGATATGCTGCGCCGGATTTCTCAGGCAAACGAGTTTTCAGAGCGTATTCTGGAAACAGCCCAAGTAGTCATTATTACGCAGAATATAGATGGTACGGTTACCAGTATCAATCATTATGGAGCGCAATTGCTGGGGTGGAGTAAGGATCATTTGCAACATAAATTGCTGCGGGAAACATTTAAATCCAAAGAAGCCGGGAAACAGTTAAGACAAATATTTAAAAGTATTATTGCTCAAGGTCTAGACCATTACTATCACGAATGCGCCATGGTCTGTAACAAAGGCGTGGAACGTGAGATTGCATGGCATCATTCCAGAATGGATGGAGAGGTCGTGCAGATTTTATCTGTAGGCGTTGAAATTACATTACGCAAGAAAAGCGAAGAGAAAAGCCTGTATCTGGCAGAGCATGATCAGCTTACCGGGCTTATCAACCGTCAGTGCTTTATGCGTGAAGTGGAAAATGTACTGCTTAGAATCAGAGGCACTTCCGAGAAATATACGCTACTGTACCTTGATCTCGATGGGTTTAAATACATTAATGATATTTCCGGTCATCAGGCTGGTGATATTGTATTGCGCATGGTTGCCGAGGCACTATCCAAATTATGTCGTCACGATGATATCCTGGCACGTCTGGGTGGCGATGAAATGGGCATTCTGCTCAGTGATTGCGATGTGGAAAATGCAATTAAAGTGGCAGAGAAGATTAATCATCAGTTTGGTGAAATACGTTACCCGGGTTTGGTGGGCGAGCATCATATTTCCAGCAGTATCGGCATCGTCAGCGTGACAGATGCCAATCAGGATGTAAGGCACCTGTTAGCGAATGCGGATATCGCCATGTACCAAGCCAAATCAATAGGTAAGGCGCGCTGGTACGTGTTTTCTGAGGGGGAACGCCTTCAGGAAAAACTGGAGCAGCGTGTGCTATGGGAGGACCGTATCAAACAGGCGCTACGTGAAGGGCGCTTTGTCATGCAATATCAGCCGATACTGGATATTCACAAAAATAAAATCAGCCATTATGAAGCGCTGGTGCGCATGCAGGGGGAAGATGGTAGTTTGATACCGCCTGTCGAGTTTATCGAGGTTGCAGAGAAAGCTGGATTCATCAACGAGCTTGACCAGTATGTAGTGCGAACCGTGATAACTCGCTGGGCGGCATTAATGGCCGAAGGTAAGCAGCGTAAAGTAGCTATTAATTTGTCTGGCCTGAGCATGAATGATGAATCTTTGTTGTTGTTGCTGCAGAATTTGTTTATGCAATATCCTGACCTGCCTTCGCATATTATCTTTGAAATCACAGAAACTGCTGCTGTGGCAGACTTTGGCTTGGCTAAAGAATTTATTGAAACAGTAAGGGCGATGGGATGCGCTTTTTCTTTGGACGATTTTGGCGTAGGTTTTTCTTCGTTCTATTACCTGAAACATTTTCCAGTTGATTACGTGAAGCTTGATGGTTCTTTTATACGCAATCTGGCGGATAGTCCTGACGACCAGATATTCGTGCGTGCACTGGCCGAGGTCGCGCGCGGCTTTGGCAAGTTCACCGTTGCAGAGTTTGTCGGTGATGAGCGCAGTCTGGCATTGCTGCGCAGCTATGGTGTGGACTTTGCACAAGGATATTATGTTGGCAAACCTTCAAATGAAATTTTATAAATACCAACTTGCAACATAGTTCATTTGTCATCAAAGGCTGCTTAAAAGCCTGCTGTAACCTATGAAATTAAGCCCACTCGCCGTTAATGAGTTTTTGCAGAGGCTTGTAATTTTGTTTGTAAGCCATTTTCTGGCTGTCCCTGATCCAGTAACCTAAATATAGATAGGGTAGCTCCAGATTTTTAGTCCATTCCGCCTGCCACATCACGTTATAGGTGCCATAACTTGTACCAACATCACTAGTGTCATAAAAGGTATAAACCGCAGAGATGCCATCGCGCACAATATCAATCACGCTCACCATCTTGAGTTCGTCCTGATCGCGAAATTCGACTAATACGCTTTCTACATTGCTCTGGCACAAGAAATTTTTGTACTGTTCAATTTCATCTGCTTCGGATGTTTCAGTCTTGGTCTGGTCATGGTGACGTGAACGCTGGTAAGCGGCGTACAAGGCGTAGTGCTCTTCATAGTAATCTACCGATACTACTTTAGCAGTCAGGTTTTGATGCTGTTTGAATGCACGTTTCTGGCTGCGATTAGGGGTGAATTCGTTCACAGCAACTCTGACAGGCACGCATTCCTGACAGTTCTCGCAGTGGGGGCGGTAAGCAAATTTACCGCTACGGCGGAATCCCTGGTCTATCAGGCTACTATAGACCTCGGCATTGATCAGGTGTTGCGGCGCAGCAATCAGGCTTTGTGCCATTTTGTTGGGTAGGTAGCCGCAGCTGTAACCTGTGGTGACATAAAATTGCAGCTTCTGCAGGGGTTGGTCGCCGGGTAAGCTCATAGAACAATAATATCCATTACAAGTATATTAGTTATGGGTGCTGTTATCAGCATAAGTTTCATTATTGCAGAGAATCGTAAGGTTTTTAATAAAATCTTCCCGGTTTATTTCGCGAGCACCCAAGCTGGCAAGATGTGCAGTTTTCATCTGGCAATCTATCATGCCTACACCTTGGTGATTGAGATGTTCTACCAAGCTTACAAAAGCGATTTTTGATGCATCAGTGACGTGATGGAACATGCTTTCTCCGTAAAACATGTTGCCGTCTTTTACGCCATAGCAGCCGCCAGCCAGCTTTCCATCCAGCCACGATTCAGCTGAAACTGCATAGCCAGCTTCATGCAGCGCACAATAGGCATCAATAATATCCTGCGTAATCCATGTGCCATCCTGTCCGCTTCGTAATGTATTACTACAAGCGCTGATGACTTCGCGAAAGGCCGTATTAAAGCGCACTTCAAATTTTTGTTTTCTTAATGTTTTTTTGAGTGATTCAGCAACTTTTAGTTCGCCTGGAAACAGCACCATGCGTGGGTCTGGGCTCCACCATAAAATAGGCTCGCCATCACTGAACCAGGGGAATATGCCCTGCCGGTAAGCGGATAACAAGCGCGGTAAAGATAGATCGCCGCCAATTGCGATCAGGCCGTTAGGTTCGCGCAGTGCGTTTGAGATCGGAGGAAAATCACAGTTTCCATCGATGCTGGCAACGCGACCATTTGGTAATTGATAATAAGCGTGGCTCATAAACTTAATCTTGATTAGCAGGTCTAGTTTGTACTATGCTTGAAGTATGGCTTCAATCCAATGATTGATTATAGCTATTCTACTAAATAATCCGTCATTCCCGCGTAGGCGGGAATCCAGTCAAGGTGACATTCACGAATGGTTGTTTGTTGAGACAACCTTAGTATTCACGAGGTCTGGATACCAGCCTTCGCTGGTATGACGAATAAATAGAATTAGCAAAATCATCGGATTATTTAAGGAAATAGCTATAAAACACATGCGCTTATTTAACCATCATTTTCTGCGTATTTTTGTTGTTCTGCTAGTAACAGTATTTATTACAAATACTGTTTACGCAGGCAGCATGATGGTGTCTGCCAGTTTTAATACTGAGGCTGTAAATACGTCAACGCAATCGCAAGTTGTTTCAGAGCATACTGTGGAACATCATTGCGATGATCACGGCAGTTCAGATCAGCACTATTCATATCAGTCTCATGATCAATCTCCATCACATGGCGGTTGTGGTCATTGTAATCATTGCCTGGCTTGTTATTCAATGATGTTTTACGAGCAAGTCAACTTGGCTTCTATTTCCAGTCAGCCGGTGTTGGCGATCGCCACGCATGTGCTTTATCTGGCACCTACCAATCCTCAGCCAAATAAACCACCCATCAGCTGACTTTTTATTGCAATAGATGTTTTGCACAGTTGGTTACATAAAGCTTAAAGTGCATTACATCAATGTTATTTAAGGGTTGATGTGGCTTTGCTGCATCAATCCCAGTCAGTTATAGATGGAGGTTGTATGCGTATTTTTAAAACAATCCCTGACCAAAACACCTTGTTACGATACCTGCCGGTATTGTTAGTGAGCAGTTTTGTATTGAGCGGATGTGCCAGCTTTTCTAAAGATGGCGGTTTGAACGATGTGAAGTCTTTAACACAGATGCACATCAAGCAGGAAGTGGTCTGGCCAAAAACAGCAGCGGAGCAGCAGCTCGCCGAGGCGCACGTGCAAGAGTTACTGCAAAAAGAGCTGGATGTCGAAAGTGCGGTGCAGATTGCGTTGCTGAGTAACAAAGGATTGCAGGCTTCATTATTTGAGCTTGGCATTTCCGAGGCAGATGTGGTGCAGGCCGGACGTTTGCCTAATCCCAAATTCTCCATGCTGTATGCCAGGCATAACGGCGATTACAAAATCGAGCAGGCGCTTACGTTTAATATTTTCTCATTGCTGACGATGCCGAAAATGCTGGAAATAGAGCGTCTTAATTTTGAGAAAGCCAAACAGCAGGCCGCGCTTGATGTGCTGAAATTAGCTTATCAGACAAGGTTGGCTTATTTCAATGCGGTAGCGGCGAATGAGCAGGTGACTTACAGTGCGCAGGTGCTGGAATCAGCAGAAGCGAGTGCCGAAATGGCAAGGCGCATGGTGAAAGCCGGTAACTGGAACCAGCTTGAACTGGCGCGTGAGCAGGGCTTTTATGCGGATGCCAAGCAGGATGCGCTGGCGGCAAAACAAAAGCAGGCTGCATCACATGAAGCTCTGATACGACTACTAGGTATTCCTGCTAATCAACTCGCTATACAGCAGCGCCTGCCGGATTTACCCAAGACCATTGCAGAACCGTCGCAATTTCAACAAGAGGCGTTTGAGCAACGACTGGATTTGCAGGCTGCGCGTTTGCGTGTGCAGGCGCTGGCCAAACAATTAGGTCTTACCAAGGCTACCAGCGTGATTAACGTGCTGGAACTGGGACCTGCGCGCGTGCTTGAAGGCAGGCGCGGTGATAGTTACAAAAAAGGTGTGGATATTTCATTTGAACTACCGCTATTTGACTGGGGCGGAGCAAAAGTGGCGCGTGCGGAAGCGACTTATATGCAAGGCGTAAACCGTGCTGCCTATATTGCAATCCATGCGCAGTCAGAGATTCGCGAAGCCTATAGTCACTACAGCACAAGCTACGACATTGCGAGGCAATACCACGATGAAATCGTACCTTTACGCAAAAAGGTGCTGGACGAGAAGCTGCTGCGCTACAACGGTATGCTGGTCAGCCCGTTTGAGTTGTTTGCTGATGCACGTGCGCAAGTTTCCAGCGTAAAAACCTATATAGAAAAATTAAATGAATTCTGGCTGGCCGATACCGAACTGCAGATGATGCGTATTGGCAACCTGAATGCACTGGAAGGAAAAGAATAATGGATGCTCAAAAATTAAACCGGCGCGACTTTTTCAAGCTGGCGGGTGCCGCCGGTGCAGGTATCGCTTTAAGTTCAGTCAGTAACGTAGCGATGGCTGCATTGCCTGAGATTGTTTCCTCAGAAAAAGCCGATACCAGTGCGCCCTTACATCCAGACACTGGCAGGCCCTATAACCCGGTGGTGACGCTGAATGGCTGGAGCCTGCCTTGGCGTATGAATAATGGCGTTAAGGAGTTCCATCTGGTGGCCGAGCCGGTGGTGCGTGAAATTGCGCCGGGCATGAAAGCGCACTTGTGGGGCTATAACGGCCAAAGCCCGGGCCCCACGATTGAAGTGGTGGAAGGCGATCGTGTACGCATGTTTGTAACAAACCGTCTGCCGGAAAAAACCAGTATCCACTGGCATGGCCAACGCTTGCCTAACGGTATGGATGGAGTAAGTGGGCTGACGCAGCCGGCAATTATGCCCGGCAAGACTTTTGTCTATGAATTTGTGGCAAAGCGCCCGGGTACCTTTATGTATCATCCGCATGCCGATGAAATGACACAGATGGCGATGGGGCTCATGGGCAGCTGGATTACGCATTTTAAAGACCAGAAATTCATGCCGGTAGACAGGGACTTTGTGTTTCTGCTGAATGCCTATGATATAGAACCGGGCAGTTATAAACCAAAAATTAATACGATGCTCGATTTCAACTTGTGGACATGGAATAGCCGCGCCTTCCCGGGGATTGATCCTCTAGTAGTGCGTAAGAATGACCGAGTGCGTATCCGTGTCGGCAATCTGACGATGACCAATCACCCGATCCATCTGCATGGCCATGAATTTCAGGTGACGGGTACCGATGGCGGCTGGGTGCCGCCGAGCGCAAGGTGGCCAGAAGTGACAACCGATATTGCAGTAGGGCAGATGCGTGCGCTTGAGTTTGTGGCGGACGAACTGGGTGATTGGGCGCTGCATTGTCATAAGAGCCATCACACCATGAATGCCATGGGGCATGGCGTGCCGACCATGCTGGGGGTTAAACAGGATGACCTGGTGAAAAAGATCAGTAATCTGGTGCCGGATTATATGGCAATGGGTGAAACCGGCATGTCGGAAATGAGCGATATGGCCGCCATGATGGATATGCCGTTACCGGAAAATACACTGCCCATGATGACAGGCACCGGGCAGTATGGCGCGATTGAAATGGGCGGCATGTTTAGCACACTTAAAGTGCGCGAAGGTCTTGCCCGTAACGACTACAAAGACCCCGGGCCATACCGGCATCCTAAAGGGTCAGTTGCCAGAGAATACGATGGGTCTGATAAAGCACCAGAAATTAAAAGGCCACAGGTTAAGGATGAGGCGCCAGCAGTAGAGGTTCAGGTGCGTAAACCAGGTGGGCATGGCGAGCATTGAGATGCGTTTTAATTTTGGATAGGAGAAAACATGCAATATCTGATTGTTAAATACCTCATCACGGCCGGGGTTGTGGTGCTGGTGTCTGAGCTCGCAAAGCGCAGTGACAAGCTTGGGGGTTTAGTCGCTGCCTTGCCGCTGGTAACAGTGCTGACTTTGATATGGCTTTATGTCGAGCAGCAGCCGGTGAGCAAGATCGCCAATCACGCCTGGTATACTTTCTGGTATGTGATTCCAACGCTGCCGATGTTTCTGGCATTTCCGTTACTTTTACCAAGGATAGGATTCTGGCCAACGTTGTTAGCATGCATCGTCATTACAATGGTTTGCTTTGGTTTGTTTGCAGTGGCTGTGCGTCGATTTGGTATAGAGCTGCTTTAAATAGATGCTTAAGCGATTTATCGAGTGTTACACGATGCGTGTATGATTAAAGCGAACGTTCCGCCGCCAGCAATCATTGAAAGTGTGAAAATTCTATGAAAACATTATTCATTCTTAACGAAGCCTGTTATGGCAGTGAGCGAACTTATAATGGACTGCGTCTGGCTGGCTCGCTTTCCAAATGGGAAGATCATCAGGTCCGGGTTTTTCTGATGGGCGATGCCGCAACCGCAGCGCACAAAGACCAGAAAGTGCCCCAAGGTTTTTACAATGTCGAGGTCATGCTCGGCAACGTGATTCATCACGGTGGAGAAATCGGCATTTGCGGCACTTGTATGGATGCGCGCGGCATTACAGAAGTTGATTTAATCATTGGCACACGTCGCAGTTCATTGGCTGAACTGACGGATTGGACGATTTGGGCAGATAAAGTTTTGGTGTTTTAAGGAATTGGGCATGGATCAAAAGCAGCATTGGGAACAGATTTACACGACTAAAGCAGCAGATAATGTGAGCTGGTTTCAGGAGCATGCCGGCCAGTCTTTAGCGCTCATTCACGGTACAGGATTAGGTAAAGATGCTGCCGTAATTGATGTGGGCGGTGGCGCATCTATACTTGTGGATGAGCTGATTGCAGCAGGCTTTAAAGATTTAACGGTGCTTGATCTTTCCTCGGCTGCGCTAGAGGTAGCAAAACAGCGTTTGCAAAAAGATGCAAATTCAATTCAGTGGATGGTGGGAGATATTACAGAAATAACGCTTCCGGAAAACCGTTTTGATATCTGGCATGACCGTGCAGTGTTTCATTTTCTGACTAGACCAGAAGAGAGGCAAGCGTATGTAGAACAGGTTATGCGCGCAGTTCGTCCCAATGGCCATGTCATTATCGCTACGTTTGCCGAAGACGGACCGGAAAAATGCAGCGGTTTGCCGGTGATGCGCTATTGTCCGGAAACGCTGCATGCTGAATTTGGTGAGGCTTTTCATTTGGTAAGGCACAGCAAAGAAGTGCATCACACGCCGTTCGGCACAGAGCAGCAGTTTGTTTATTGCTATTGCCGCAAGGATATTAATTAAGAATCAGCTGCCAAAGCAGCTGTTTAAGCTTTGAATCAGTAAATCAACAGCGCTAAGTCTTATTGATGCACCAGCAATACTTTAATTAGCTAAGGCTGGCTATCACGCGAGGCTGACATAGATTCTTCCCTGGGTGCAACGCCCAACGTAGTCAATAACTTACCCATGTCTGCCATGAGCCGATAGTTTGAGAAGCGCTCAATATAGCGGCCATTAATATACTCAGACCTTGCTGTATAAAATTCATTTTCAGTATCCAGTAAATCCAGCAGCGTGCGTTGCCCGATATTGAATTCTTTTGCATAGCCGTCGCGTGTCAGAGCTGTAGCTTCAACGCGGCTTTTCAGGATCGGCAGTCTTTTTTGGGCAACTTCCAGCAGGTTCCAGGATGATCTGGTGCTTTCTTCAATTTTGCGTTTAGTCTGTTCTACCTGAGCCAGCGCTTCATTGTTCTGAAACCCTGTTTCTTTCAGTCTGGCAGAATCCGCACCACCTCGATACACGTTATATTTCAACCTTGCCATCGCATAGGCATCGTTGTTTTTATAGACAATGCCATCCAGATTGTTGTTAAAGCTTGCCCCGGCATCCAACCCCACTTTAGGTTTGAAAGCCGCCTGTGCCAGACGCTCGCTTGCTAGAGAAGCTTCGTAGCTTGCAGCTAGGGATTTATATGCCGGATTATTTTGATAGGCAAGTTTGATTGCGTCATCAATGGTTTGTGCATGCGTTTCGCAAGGAAAATCTAATGGGTTTTCCAGTTCAGCCGGCATGTTTCCAGTGACTTTCTGAAACTGGATATTGGATTCTCTCAAATTGGCATGGGCTGAAGCCAGATTGGCCTGGGCAAGGGAGAATCTGGCTTCAGCCTGTTCCAGATCGACCTTTCTTCCAATACCGCTATCGGCACGCAGTTTTATCTGCTGGAATACTTTTTCGTGCGTAGCCAGATTTTCCTGCGTTAATACCAATAACTCCTGACGTCGCAATACTTCGAGATACGTCTCTACTGCACGCAGAGCTGTGCGTTCTGAAGTGTCAGCTAAGCGGTAGGCAGCAGAGTCGACTTGAGATTGTGCCAGTTCCACTTGGCTTTTTGTAGCATAGCCGTCATAAAGCATTTGCGATAATGTCAGGCCAGACTCACTGCGCGTTAAAGTATCACTTCCCGGCCGCGTAGAAATGTTCTCACTGCGCTCTCTGCCTATGCCCAGATTTAAATCAATTTTTGGCTTGTAGTTTGCCTGCGCCTGGTCCACTTTTTTATCTTGAGCCAACTTACGATAGACATCGATCATCACATCGGGGTTGGTTTTAATGGTATGGTCTACAACTTCCGGCAAGGTCTGGGCGAACGCTGGCTGATAGAGTGCCAAGCCTCCGGCAATGATTACCAAAGTGCTTAAACGCGGACGAGATGTAACTTTCATAAAAGCCCTTTTCTTAAATCCTGTTATCTAACAGTGATTTCTACACGCCGGTTCTTTGGCTCTTTTTTATTATCCGGTGTCTTCACCAGCAGATTGCGTTCACCCATGCCTGAAACCTCAATATTTGCAGCTGTAATACCACGGGCTATTAAAAGCTTTCTAACTCTTTCGGCGCGCTTGATTGATAGCGCTTCATTTCTGTCACTGGGCCCCGTCGTATCTGTATGGCCTACAATCAAAACCTCCGGCGCATCGCGGCCGGTGAAGTCACTGTAAATAAGCTCGGCATCTTTTTTAGATTCAGCGGTCAGTTCATCTGCACCCAGCAGGAAGTAAAGCAATGAAGTTTTTGGCGCTTTAGGCAAAGCACCAACGGCAACGCCAAACATTTCTTTCAACTGCGATTCATTACCCAAAAATGCTTTTTTCTCATCGCCGGCCAGCGCCATTGCGCTGTAATCACCGTGCAGAACAGCTGCGTTGCCATCGTTGAATGTGACGTCTACCGTACCAACTTTATCGCCATCTTCAGGCATCACCATGTAAATTTCCTGCACTTTCTGTTCCGGTTTCAGGCAGAAAGGTGAGTTTCCGGCAAGCGTGTCAGCAGATGCTTCGTATTGGTCAGCAAGCGCAGACTTTTGCTTGGCAGGTGCAAATGAATTCACCATTTTGCTGTAGCTGCCGCATCCTGAAAGGCTCATTACCAGCCATAACAAGGCCGAAATTCTCAGGGAATTTTTCATTAACGCGCCTCTTATTCTTTAGCTTCTTTAGCTTCTTTAGCTTCTTTAGCTTCTTTAGCCGGATCTTCAATTCGCACCGAGAATTCGGTTCCGCGCACAGCCAGAATAGCCGCCGGCGTTTTAACTTTAAGCGCTCCGGGCTGTTTTTGCGTTAACTTGCCGGAAATGACCGACAAGGTGCCTTTTTGCATGGAAACGTCAAAAGCACCGGCATGCGTTACCGGGTCAAAATTAAATTTATCCAGCGCCAGTGTTGAATTTGAACCGGCAGCCAGTCGCGAATCATCATTAAACAGTAAGCCGATATAACCATCGCTGCCGGTAACGATTTTATCTGTTTGATACACGGCATCGCCTAATGACGGGGTAACTTTACCGCTCGATCGCTCTATGGATACCTGTCCCGAGAGTTTCTTTACTTTGCCGATACCTTCAGCAAAAGCGGTGCTGGAAATCGCAAACAACATTGATGCAACTACAGAATAACGAATTATGTTTAGCATTTTTAACCCCACTTTGTGTATTCATTGATATATTTTCTTAATATTGTTAAAGCATCGCTTTCAGATAACTTGAGCCTACGTTCATGCAGTCAAATGCATGCAATCCTAGTTCCTGAGCAAGATCGACAGAGACGTCGATTCCCCTGCAACTGTTGCCGCGTGCATCAAGCCGCGGTGAATAGGTAGCTACACCGAGCTGGCGATTAACAACCGCCATTACACCGCCGCTTACCCCGCTCTTGGCTGGCACGCCGACCTTATAAGCCCATTGGCCGGAGTAGTCGTACATGCCGCAGGTCAGCATAATGGAGAGCATGTCTTTTACGCGATCAATATCAAATACATCTTCGCCCGTCACCGGGTTTTTACCCAGGTTCGATAGTGTGGCACCCATGATCGCTAGATCACGGCTATTCACCAGAATTGAGCACTGCTTGAAATATAAGTCCAATGCCGGTTCTACTTTTTCGCCTATCATTCCAAAATTCAGCAGCAGGTGGGCAATTGCACGGTTTCTGTGCCCGGTTCTTGATTCAGACTGGTACACATCTTCATCGACCGAGAGTTCTCGCCCGGCAGCTGCACTGAAACGCGCCAGCATCTGCTCCAGGGCTTCATCTCCGTAATGTTCATACAATAAGGCGCTAACGGTAATTGCGCCTGCATTGATCATGGGATTAAATGGGCGGTTAGTACCTTTTTCCAGCTCAATTGAGTTGAATGCATCACCGCTGGGTTCAACGCCCACATGGCGTGAAATTTTTTCTTGTCCATGTGCCTCAAGCGCCATGCCAAACGTGAATGGTTTTGAGATGGATTGAATCGTAAAAAGGCGGTCGGAATCTCCTGCTTCGAAGGTACGACCATCTGATGTTGCTATACAGATCCCGAAATCTTCGGGATCAGCTTTACCTAATTCCGGTATATAAGTCGCGACCTCTCCATCGTTGCGAGGAGAGTATTTTTTGTGTAATCCATCAACCAGTTCCTGAAGCCAGAGCTTTTCCATAATTGAAATCTCGTTAGGTATGCCAGCTGAGATGCAGCCGGTAACACCACTTATTAAATGGGTTTTAGGTAGGTCCGTACCCCGGCAGTACGGATAGCTTGTTACTGCTATGCAAATCTCATGCCATTGATTTATATCATTTAGTCAGTAGTTGGTTATATGCCTGCCAGATAAAGCACAATAAGGCTTTCAGCAATAAGGTCACGATTATTTAAATGATGAAATGTGATTTTTTTGGGAGTAATTTACATTAATTTGATAAGTCAATGCCCCGTATGGGTGCCTGATTGGAATTAATGCTTTTAAAAGGTGCGTTTTATTTTATGTAATCATGGAGCTGCTATCTGCCATGAAGTTTGCGGCCGCTAGCAATACTCACCAGCGATGAATAAACGCCTGCCATCTGCAGGTAATTATCTATGCACTGATTAAATAAACACCTACTGAAATGGCGTGGCATGAACATTGCATTTATTTTGAAGTTGAAATTGCAGTTGGTCTTTAATGCGCAGTTAGTGATTAAGTAATAAAACCCAATCAACCATGAGTTATTGCTTATTACGCCATGCTAATAAAAACAATACTTTCAAAAATCTTGCATTCCGTCCGCAGTTGGCCGGCAGTTTCAGGGTTGCTGCTGCTGGTAACGCTCCACCTTTTTGGCGCGATTCCTTATCAGGAGACGCTGCGTACTTTCTCGTTTGACCTCTACCAGATGGCGTTCCCTCGTGAAAGGGTTTCGGCGCCGGTCATGATTGTCGATATTGATGAAGAAAGCCTGAAAAAGTACGGACAGTGGCCGTGGCCAAGAAGTCTGGTAGCGCAGCTGCTCGCGCGTGTGCTGGATATGGAACCAGCTGCTGTTGCGTTTGATATCATCATGCCGGAGCCTGACCGGACTTCACCATGCCAGATCACCAAATACATGCCTGGCATTGATCAGGCGCTGGTTGCAAAGGTTTGCGCGCTGCCCGGTAATGATGCACTGCTGGCAAAGGAGATCAGCAAAGGCAATGTGGTGCTCGGTGTCGCCGGTATAGACCAAGGGGCGCAGCATGAAGTCAGGGCACCGCCCATGCAGTCGATCGGGCCTGACCCCAAGAACATGATGCGGCATTTCAACTCGGCATTAACCAATGTAGAGGAATTGGATGCTGCTGCAAACGGGCATGCTATTCTCAGCGCAGATGTTGAGCGCGGCGTTGTGCGCAAAATTCCTTTGACCGCATCCGTGGGCAATACGGTGTTACCTGCGCTGTCGCTTGAAATGCTGCGCCTTGCCAGTGGCAACCCAAGCTTTATAGTCAAAAGCTCCGATAAGGGCATTGAGAGCGTTGGCGTTAAGGATTTATCCATCCCCACACAGGCTGATGGCTCGATCTGGGTGCATTTCAGCCCACATGACCCGACCAGATTCATTTCAGCAGCATTGCTACTTGAAGGGAAACTTGATCCTGAATTGATCAATAGAAAGCTCGCGCTGATCGGATTCTCAGGCCTTGGTCTGGTGGATTTTCCAAGCACGGCGCTGGGAGAGCGTGTACCAGGTGTGGAAATCCATGCCCAGATACTGGAGTCCATTTTTGATGGTACCACCCTGCAACGCCCAAGGTGGGCACTGTGGGCCGAGGCTGGCTTAATGGTGGCTCTTGGCCTGCTGGTGGCGCTGGTCTTTCCGCACATGAGGGCTGCACTACATGTGGTGATTCTGCTGGCAGCTACCGCAGCCCTTATCGCGGGTGGATTGTTTATATTCAGGCAATATCATTTGCTGGTAGATGTCGCTTCACCAACTTTGTTATTTATTGTCATGTATGGTGCAACGCTGACTGACTCGCTGATACGTGAAGAAATTCAGCTTAAAGCGCTTGAAGATGATCTCAGGAAACAAAGAGAGCAAGCCGCAAAAGCCCAGGGTGAAATGGAAGCTGCCATGCGCTTTCAGATGGGCATTCTGCCGAATGCCTCTTTGACTTTCAGGAATGAACACCGGGTAGACATTGCGGCCAAAATCGAACCGGCAAAAATGGTGGGTGGTGATCTTTATGACTGCTTCATGCTGGATGAGCATCGGCTGTTCTTTTCAGTAGGCGATGTCTGCGGCAAAGGCATCCCGGCCAGCCTTTTTATGGTGATAAGTAAAACGCTATGTAAAAGCGTGGCGATGCAGGATGACATGCAGCAGATGGATGTGGGGGACCTTGTACGCAAGGCCAACCTTGAAATATCGCGTGATAACTCTGAAATGCTGTTTGTAACCGCGTTTATCGGCATTCTTGACCTCAGAACCGGCATGCTTAATTACTGCAATGCCGGTCATGAGAAACCCTTGCTGGCAGCTGCCGGTTGCCATCCCAAAGAATTGAGCGGCTTGAGTGGCCCGCCTATCAGCACATGGGAAGATTTTGAGTATAAGACGCACAGTTACCGTTTATCTTCACAGGAGTTTTTATGCATTTTTACGGATGGCGCTACCGAGGCGTTTAATTTGCAGCAGGAGGAATTTGGCAGGCCGCGTCTGATTGATTTACTTTCAAATATTGAATTAGAAACCGATGCAGATAGCATTATTAAGAATACGTTTTCATTCATCCACAATTTTGTATCAGGCGCTGACCCGTCAGATGATTTAACAATGATGGTTATCAAGTGGAAATCATAAAGTAGGGCTATAAAAAGAGCCGTAAATATAGGCTAGGGAGTATTAGATTTAGTGCAGGTACGCAATGAAATTTATAAGGAGCTATGACCATGAATATTACTGAAGAGCAATTAATCAACGATGTAACAAAAATAAATCTGTCTGGGCGCATGGATATCGAGGGTGTGAGCCATATTGAAACAAAGTTCGCAGACATGACGGCTGCGCCGCGTAAAGGCATTATTGTGGATATGTCTGACGTGCCTTACATGTCTTCCATAGGCATACGCGCTTTGCTGATTAATGCCAAGTCGGTTGCAAAAAGGGGTGGAAAATTCATCTTGCTAAACCCGGAACAGAATGTTAAAAATGTGCTGGAAACTTCAGGCATAGATCAGATTATCCCGATCTACAGTGATCTGAATGAAGCGATAGCCAAAGTCAGTTTTTAAATATCCGCCGGTTAAATTTATTGATTGGATGATACGTTGATAAAAAATAACGCAACATTCCGGTTGGTTATCCGTAACCAGTTTGCCGAATTGCGGCCAATGAGCGCCTGGCTTTCTGAAAATATTAAAGCCATGGGCGGGTCAGATGAGAATATCTTTAATTTTGACCTGTGCGCCAATGAAGCGGTGACAAATATCATCAGCTACGGATACACAGATCAGGGCGAGCATGAAATCATTCTGGATATTGCCGTTTCAGGCGATGTGCTGTGTCTGTCGATAGAAGATGACGGCTCACCGTTTAATCCTCTGGAAAAACCGGAGCATATATCACCGCATAATCTGGAAGAAGCCCAGATTGGCGGGCTTGGTGTTGACCTGATTTTAAAGATAATGAAGAAATGTCACTACATCAGAATCAACGGGAAAAATATATTCAAAATGTGCGCTTGAAATGTGCATTGAGTCAGCAGTAGTCTATGCTGCTGGTTTTTACGTTAATTACTTTGCGTGAGTAGCGAAGTAATTTTACATAGCCTTGTTATAAATAGGGTTAAAAATATGTAAAGATTCAGTAAAAAAGCTTTTTAATCATACAATTAGCGCGTAAAATGCGCGGTCTTTTATAGTTTATCGAATCACGCCTTGGAACAATACTCAACAATGCTAGCTAAGCCCATTCAAAGCTATCGTCCTTACTGGGCGAAGCGCTTTGGGCCTGCGCCTGTTTTGCCCATGTCACGTGCCGAGATGGACGCGCTGGGTTGGGATAGCTGCGACATTATTCTGGTATCCGGTGATGCGTATATCGACCACCCGAGTTTTGGTGTGGCACTGATTGGCCGTTTGCTGGAAGCGCAGGGCTTTCGCGTAGGGATCATTGCGCAGCCAGATTGGCAGAATGCCAATGCATTCAAGGTGTTGGGTAAGCCTAACCTGTATTTTGGTGTTACTGCCGGCAACATGGATAGCATGGTGAATCGTTACACTGCCGATAGAAAAATCCGCAGTGATGATGCTTATACACCCGATGCTGCGGCAAATAAACGCCCGGATCGTGCCGTGCTGGTATACAGCCAGCGTTGCCGCGAGGCTTATTCAGATGTGCCGTTGGTGATTGGCAGTATTGAGGCCAGTTTGCGCCGTATTGCGCATTATGATTACTGGTCCGATAAAGTGCGCCGCAGTATTCTTGTGGATTCCAAAGCCGATATTCTGCTGTACGGCAATGCCGAGCGTGCGCTGGTGGAGTTAACACATCGTATCGCCAAAGGTGAAAAAATCGCTGATATTCAGGATATCCGCGGTACAGCTTTTTTGCGTAAGCGTATTCCTGACGGCTGGAGCGAGATTGAGAGCACCAAGCTGGATCGTCCGGGTACGGTAGAAAAGCATGTAGACCCGTATGAAATGAAAATGGGCAAGGCCGATGCCAGCTGTGCAACTGATGACAGCAAAGCCAAAACCGATTTACCTGATGGCACAAAAGCGATTGAAATCGTACGCAAGCCCAAAGCTGACAGAACTAAGCAGGTAGTGCGCTTGCCTTCTTTCGAAGAAGTAGCCAGTGACCCGGTCATGTATGCGCATGCGTCGCGTGTGCTGCATCTGGAGGCTAACCCGGGTAATGCACGTGCGCTGGTGCAGCGCCATGCAGACCGTGAAGTGTGGTTGAACCCGCCGCCGATTCCGCTCACGACTAAAGAGATGGATTACGTGTACGATATGCCGTATGCACGCAGGCCGCATCCAGCCTACAAAGATGCCAAAATCCCGGCATGGGAGATGATCCGCTTCAGCGTGAATATCATGCGCGGCTGTTTTGGCGGCTGTACTTTTTGCAGCATTACTGAACATGAAGGCCGCATTATTCAAAGTCGTTCCGAAGGCTCGATTCTGAAAGAAATTGAAGAAATCCGCGATAAGGTAGAAGGTTTTACCGGCGTTATTTCCGACCTTGGTGGCCCAACTGCCAATATGTACCGCATTGCCTGCAAGAGCGAGTCGATTGAAAAGAACTGCCGCAAGCTGAGCTGTGTTTATCCTGGCATCTGTGAAAATCTGCAAACCGACCATAGCGCGCTGATTCAGCTTTACCGTAAAGCACGCGCGCTAAAAGGCGTGAAGAAAATCCTGATTGGTAGCGGTGTACGTTATGACCTGGCGGTGAAATCGCCGGAATATGTCAAAGAACTGGTACAGCACCATGTAGGCGGTTACCTTAAAATCGCCCCTGAGCACAGTGAAGAAAACGTGCTGAGCAAAATGATGAAACCGGGCATGGATGCTTATGACGAGTTCAAAGCCATGTTTGAAAAATTCAGTGCCGAGGCGGGCAAGAAGCAGTATCTGATTCCTTACTTCATTGCGGCGCACCCAGGTACTACCGATGATGATATGCTGAATCTGGCGTTATGGCTTAAAAAGTATGATTTCAAGCTGGATCAGGTTCAGACCTTTACGCCGACGCCGATGGCAATGGCGACTGCGATGTACCATTCCGGTAAGAACCCGTTGCGTAAGGTCACGGCAGATTCCGATACGGTACCGATCCCTAAAGCCGGAAATGTGCGCAAGCTACATAAAGCGTTTATCCGTTATCACGATCCTAACAACTGGCCAATGCTGCGCGAAGCCTTAATCCGCATGGGTCGCCCCGACCTGATCGGCAGCGGCAAGCAATGCCTGATCCCAGCATGGCAGCCACTTTCCAGCAAACCGGTGACGACTGTGCGCGGTGAACAACTGGAGCGTACGGTAAGGCCAAGGCGCACGGTAGAGAAAAAACGTAAGTATTCGTAACTTTTCTTAAAGGAAGCGCTGTTTAAATCGTCATTGCGAGCGAAGCGTGGCAATCCAGTACTTTTTTAAATAAGGTTCTGGATTGCCGCGTCGCTGCGCTCCTCGCAATGACGATTCATGAATAGATCAGCTTTCCCTTAAATTTTCTTTGGCACTAAACTTTTCTTGTGTGCTTAAGGTCTTGAAATTATAAGGTTTGTTTGAACTTAAAATAAACTACAGACTTTTAAGGCTTTATATGAATTCCAATTTTAAAAATACGGTAAAGAGACTAATGTTATTTAGTATCTTTACTTTATTCAGCATAAGTGCCGGTGCAGCCTCCGGTATGTTCTGGAAAGCAGAGTCAGCTTCTGCTAACACTATCTACCTGTTTGGTACGATACATACCGATGATAATCGCGTGACGGATTTTTCACCTGCCGTGATTAGTGCGATTAAGTCTTCTGATGCATTTATGATGGAAACACTGGCACCCAAGGACCCCTCGGTATTGATGATGCCGACCGGCAGTCTTAAAGACATGCTGACAGAAGTGGAGCTTGAAAAAGTATACGAACTGACCGAATTTCATGTGATGCACCGTAACGCGGCTTTGCGCATGAAACCCTGGCTATTGGCGGCAATATTCGATGTGCCGCGACCGACAACGCCTTTTGCCCAAGATAACCTGCTGATGGCGCAGGCTGAAGACTTCGGCAAGGAAATTATTGGTATTGAAAGTACAGCTGAACATTTTGGCGTAATGGATAGTATCAGCCTGGATGAACAGTTAACGATGTTGCGTGAGGTATTGAAGCGAACGCCTGAAGCTAAAGAGCGTGATTATGAAAGGCTGGTTCAGGCTTACCTGAAAGGCGATAGCGATAAACTTGCACTTTTAAACGCTGAAATTACCGGTAACAGTATGCAGAAAGATTTGTGGGAGCGCATGCGAGTCAAGCTACTGGATGAGCGTAATGCATTAATGGCCGAGCGCATATCAGCTGCGGCCAAAACCAGAAAATTATTCGTAGGTGTCGGTGCCTCGCATCTGGCCGGTGATGCAGGTCTTATCTCCAGGCTCAAAAAGGCTGGATTTAAGTTAAGCCCGGTCAAATAAAAGTTTGCTTTAAAAGGACTGCTTACTCGTGACGCCTGAATTCCCAAGGCGGTATAGGATTACTATGTGACCACAATCCCAAGTGGCGTCTTTCAGCGTCTTCCTCAGCATCCACATAGTCAGCTTGATCTTGTGAATATGGGTCATCCATAAAATGCTTGAAAACCCATGCCATGCCGCGTTTCACCTGCTCCAGATTTACATCAACTTTTTTTAGCAATACTTTGCCAACTACGCGTTTGTGGTAGTCGCGTTTTATCCAGTTCACGGTGACTTCTTTACCGTTAATCAAATCAGACAGTGACTTTTTTGATTCCATACCGAAAGGCTGCTGTTTCTCTGGCGCATCAATACCAGACAGCCTGACTTTAAATTCTGTATTGGTTGCATCCACAATCGTGATGTTATCACCGGACGAAACATCTACGACGCGCCCAGTTAATTCATCAGCATTCGCGCAAATTGAAAATAGCAGTAGTAAGCTCGAAAATAAAAGCTTTGTCATGTGGTCAAGAGATGAAAAATAGTTTTTTAAAATCAAGTTAATGCCTAATTAATGTCTTACGTGGCGGCCTGCTTCATAATCTACGATATCAGTAGACTGCGTGACATAGATCAGTTTGTCGGTCGCAAAGCCCAGTTCTTTGGCTTTTGCAATCAGGTGCTGTTTGATCGGGTAAGGCAACTGCGGTGTGCGCGACAGTATCCAGAAGTAGGATTTGTCAGGCCCGCACAGCATCACATAATTATAGTAGGGTTTATCCAGTTCAATAATGTTGTAGGCACCGTAAAATGGGCCGAAGAACGATACCTTGAGTTTGCCGGTATAGCTGCCATCTGCATTTTTCGGGTCAACAAAGTAAGCTTTGCCTTCAGCCTCTTTCCATTTTTTTGTTTCAGGATTAAAGCCGCGGTTAATAACCTTGATGCCACCATCTTCGCGTAGCGAATAGTTTGCAGTCACATTGACCAGGCCGCGCTCAAAACTATGATCTAGCCGTGCAATTTCGTACCATGTGCCCAGATACTGATTCGCATCTACTCCATCAACCACTTTCACATTATCGGGCACGCCCATGCACGATGTGAGCAGCATGGCTGCAAACGCAAGTAAGGGTGTAAACACAGTATTTCGTAAAGTCATGATGGTTGAATGTACCTTGAATGAATTCTTTATAAATTTATTGATCTAAAAATAAGACTTTACGTGAGCTGCTCTAGTTCTCAATCGGCTTGAGATTGTTCAAATCAGATTCAGATAACCAGCGCCATTCACCTACTTTCAGGTCATCCGGCAGTTTGAGTTGCCCGATTTGAATACGTTTCAAACCCTCAACACGGTTACTGATGGCGGCCACCATGCGTTTCACCTGATGGTATTTGCCTTCAGCCAGCGTCATGTGGATCACATGTTCGCTGATTTTTTCGCAGGAAAGTGCTGCAATCGGCGCATCTTCATCGATGAGCTGCACGCCTTTCAGAATATGTGCAATCTGCTCATCACTCACCGGATGCTTGCAGGTAGCTTCGTATATTTTCGGCACTTTCCATTTTGGTGAGCTCATTTTGTGGATGAACTGACCGTCATCTGAAATCAAAATCAGCCCGGTAGTATCTTCATCCAGCCTGCCGATGCACTGCACACCGCGCTCAACCAGCGGGTGTGGCAGCAGGCTGTAGATGGTAGGGTGGTGCTGGGTTTTGTGTGAGCACTCGTAATTAGCCGGCTTATGCAGCATAAGGTACGATTTTTCATGATAAACCCATGGTTCACCTTTAACTGTGTAGCTCAGGTTTTCTGTATCGAATGTCGCGTCGGGGTCATCGCAAAGCTCGCCATTCACGGTGATTTCTTCATTGATGATAAAAATACGGCACAGCTTGCGCGAGCCAAAGCCTTGATTGTGCAGAATGCGTTCTATAGAAAGTTTTTTAGCCATAACAGTATTATAGCCGCACCAAGAAAAACGCCCACATAATGCGGGCGTTTTTTCTCTAAAGTATTAGCGTGAAAATTATACCAGCTACTATTTAATCATCTGCTATCAGGTTATAAACCAGAGCCCCTATAATGCCGCCGAAAATCGGCGCCAGCCAGAATAGCCACAGCTGATCAATATAAGCACCGCCTGCGAACAAGGCCTGGCTTGTGCTGCGAGCCGGATTCACTGAGGTGTTGGTTACCGGAATGCTGATCATGTGTATCAGTGCAAGCGTTAAACCAATTGCAAGCGGAGCGAGGCCGGCGGGTGCGCGTTTGTCAGTTGCGCCCATGATGATGAAAAGAAATACTGCCGTCATTACAACTTCGCAAACTAGAGCAGCTTGAAATGAGTATTGGTGCGGTGATAATTCTCCATAGCCATTTGCCGCAAAGCCACCAACGGTGAAACCTGCCTGACCACTGGCAATCACATAAATCACCGTGGCGGCCAGAATTGCGCCTAGCACTTGTGCCACAACATAAAAGGGTAAGTCTTTTGCACTAAAGCGACCGCCCATCACGAGGCCAACTGAAACTGCAGGGTTTAAGTGGCAGCCTGAAATATGGCCAATCGCATAAGCCATCGTGACCACGGTTAATCCGAAAGCGAGCGATACACCCAAATATCCCAAGCCTAAGTTAGGAATGCCTGCCGCCAGTACTGCACTGCCGCAGCCGCCTAGCACCAACCAGAAAGTACCGATTAACTCGGCCAATGAACGTTTTGTTAATGACATATACACCTCCGAAATTATTAATAATTTTGATAAATGCCAACGTCTGCTACAGCGGTAATTTACTGCAATCTGGTTACGCTCACAAGCTAAGTTCGGTTAAACTAGCCCTTTTGGTTCGTAAAAAAATAGTTATGTCTTTTAAACACATTACCTCGCGCGATAACCCGATTTTCAAGCAGCTTAAAAAATTTGCTGATAATGCCCGTGAGCGCCGCAGTGAAGGTAAAACCCTGCTGGATGGCGTGCATCTCATCGAGTCTTACATGGCGACATTCGGTTTGCCGGATGTAGTCATTATTCCTGAAGGTAAAAGCACGGTAGAAGCCACCGGCCTGATTCAGGAGCTGGTTGATGTTTCTACTGTAATGCTGCCGACACTGATGTTTGCCGAGCTGACACCGGTTGCCAGTGCTACAGGCATATTGGCGCTGGTTAAAATACCGCAATTACCTGCCCCTGAAACGCCTGAATTTGCGCTGATGCTGGAAGATATTCAGGACCCGGGTAATCTTGGCAGTATGCTGCGCACTGCGGCGGCAGCGGGTGTTGAGGTTGCTTATTTGAGCACCAGCTGTACCGATGCATGGTCGCCTAAAGCATTGCGGGGCGGGCAGGGCGCGCAGTTTGTGCTGCCGATTGTTGAACGCGCTGATTTGATTGCGGAACTACAGAATTTTAATGGCAATAGTTATGCCACCACAATGTCAGGTGAGTCTGTATATGCGCAGGATTTAACCCAGCCAACCGCTTTTGTCATTGGTAATGAAGGTGCGGGACTACGTAAGCAAACCATTGCAGCGGCTACTAAATCGATCACGATTCCGATGGCCGCAGCGTCAGTGGAGTCGCTTAATGCAGGCGCTGCCGCAGCCGTTTGTTTGTTTGAACGCATGCGACAAACTCTGTAAAGCTAACTCACTCTATACTTAAAATGTGAACTACCAATATGCGCTATCAATCAAAACTGCCTAATCTCTCATTTAGAAAAGCCATGTTTGGATTCACTGCGATAGAAATGATGGTAGTGATAGCGATTTTCGCTATTTTGGCAGCCATAGCCATACCTTCGAGCATGGGGCGCATTGTTAGAGAACAGATTGTAGCTGCTATACCGTTGGCTGATATTGCAAAAGCACCTGTTGCTGCCAATTGGAAACTGGAAAAAACCTTATTGGCCGATAATGAGGCTGCTGGCCTGCCTGAGCATAATAAGATTGTGAATAATTACGTCAGTGCTGTGCTCGTGGAAAATGGCGCAATCCATATGACTTTCGGCAATAAAGCCCACAATGTAATTAAAGGCAAAGTGCTATCCATGCGACCAGCCGTGATTGAAGAATCCGAAATTGTTCCGGTGACCTGGGTTTGTGGTAACGCCAAAGCACCGGAGCAAATGACTGTGATGGGACTGAATAAAACTAACGTTGCACCTGAGTATTTGCCTTATATCTGCAAATAGGGCGTTTGACTCTTTTCGGCCTGAAGAACTTTGAATTGCAGCTCGCTATCCTAGCTTCTAGTTCAATGCTAATTGCTAGCAAACACACGATAAGCCGTCATTGCGAGGAGAGAGTCGACGCGGCAATCCAGTTTTTGACTTTGAGCATGATTTTTCAAGTATTTAATGATTTTTTTTGTCATGAATAACTCTGGATTGCCGCGCTTCGCTCGCAATGACGTCATCTAATTTGGATTACTCTCACGCCAAAGCGCCTTATTAGATGAAAATGGCATAAGCCCTAGCGATCCAGCTAGGGAGGCTTCATTACCAATAATTCATACCGACTCAATAAGTATTTAGTGTATTTCCTTACTGCCTTGCGCAGCAACATCACTCACCATTAATTGTGCTGCATCTACTTTGTCAAACTGATAGTGTGTATTGCAGAAGTCGCAGTTCACTTCAATTTTGCCTTGCTCTTCAAGAATGCTGCTAATTTCTTCATTGCCTAGCATACGCAGCATATTGGCAACACTGGTTCTGGTGCAGCTGCAAAAGAATTTTGTGTTACTTGCTTCAAATAGTCGTACGTCTTCTTCATGAAATAAACGGTGCAGCAGCGTCTCGGTATCTAAATTGAGCAGCTCATCATTGGTGATCGTATCTGCAAGATGTCCAACACGGTTCCATGCATCAACGTCGTGCTCAGCAGATTCTTCGCTCTTGCTGACTTGATTCATAGTATCTGGCAGTTTTTGTAACAGCATGCCTGCAGCAGATTTTCCATCACTAGCCAGCCATATTTTGGTGTCAATTTGCTCGGAGCGCAGCATGTAGTTTTCAAGAATGGTGCTGATGTCATCACCTTCAATCGGTACAATACCCTGATAAGTCTGTCCGCCGTCTTTTGGATCGAGCGTGATTACAAACTGACCATGCTCGATTAAATCAAACAGGTTTTGCTCATCACTGATTTCACCGTTCCATTTGGCAGTGGCACGAATTCCAAAGTCAGAAGTGCATTCTACAACCAGCAGTTTCAGTGTACCCTTGCTTTGAATCTGCAGCACTAAAGAACCATTCATCTTCAGTGTGGCGGTGAGCAGGGCACTTGCAGCCATTAATTCACCTAGCGCCTGTTTTAGGCCTGCAGGAAGATGTTGTTTATTTAGCGCAAGCTGAAACGTATTGGTCAGATTAACCAGATTGCCGCGTATCGGGGTGTTTTCAAACAGAAAACGATTGAGTGTGTCATTAACTTTATCCATGGTGTGATTTTAACATAGTGCGCATTTTTAAATGGATGTGGCACTTTATAATCTGCATTCAAATAAAAAAGCCCCGGCAAGATTGCCGAGGCTAAGGTGATGCAGATTCAATAATTAGAAGTTGTAAATCAGCGTTGCACGACCCGTGAGAGGAGCTCCCGGTACGATGTTGTTATTGTTATGCGCACTTAAGGCATACTCTTTGTTTGTCAGGTTTTCTAAATTAACCTGCAAGCGCAAGTTTTTGCTGAATTTTCCATAAATGGCTGCATCGACACGAGTGTAGCCTGGTAAGACAGTGCTTTGTGAGGCGGTAGGTGTAGTTGCATACATCTCTGACCTGCTTACAACACCAAGCGCAGCACCCCAAGTCTCATTGAAGTCATAGCGGTTCCAGACTGAGAAAGTGTGTGAAGGTGTTTGGCCAAGTTCAGCACCCTTTAATATTCTTGAATTTGATGAATTCAAACCTTGTTGCTTGGTTATCTCTCCATCCTGGTATGCATAGCCGCCAAATATGCTCCATTTGTCAGTTAGCTTACCTGTTAAACCTAATTCAACACCATGTGTTTCTTGCCCATCAACTAAGGTATTTATACCTGATTCTGGACTTTGAATTAATACATTTTGGCGTTCTAATTTATATATTGCTGCAGTTACTGACAATTCAGGCATTACATCAAATTTTGCACCAATTTCATGGTTGATAAATTTTTCTGGACTGAGACCGGCATTGGCTTGTGAGAGGTCTGTTATTTGATCACCAGCACGCGGTGCATAAGTTTGACTGTAGCTTGCATACAGCGAAAGATTATCAACAGGTTTAAAAATCAGTCCTGCACGTGGAGAAACTTTATTGTCGGTGCTATTGAATTTACTAATCGTATTTGAGGTTGCGGTTGGTAAATTGGTATAGTCCACTGCGAATTTGTCATGTCTTAAGCCCAATACCAACTCCCATTTTGGCGATAGGATAATTTGGTCTTGCACGTAGAATGACGTGATAGTAGCTTCACTTTTTCTATTTCTTGATAATTTGTTAAATGAAGGCGATCCTATGTAGTTAGGATTTTCTGCATTGACACTACCTAATGACTCGCTTGCTGGGGCGGTTGGTACTGCACGATAGTTGTCAGTATCTTGCCGGCCTAGTTCCATCCCCGCTAATAGTCGGTGCTCAAATCCTCCAGCTTTTAGGTCATATGTAATATCAGTTTGGTTAAACAGATTTTGGCGTTGCGTGTCATCTAGATAGCCACCAATGCTAACGTTGTTGCTGCTATTGACAGAAGATGATGCAAAAACATTTTGATAATATTTGTCATAATCCGCATAGCGAGTACGGTTGCGTATTGTGATGCCGTTATCAAAAGCATGTTCAATCATTGCGTTGAAAGCCTTGGTTTCCGTTTCATTCGGACTTAAACGCGCGTTGCCAAAAAATGTGCTGTGATCGCCAATATCATAAGGACGATTTTTGAAGCCGCTACCAGTAG
>Ga0207972_100105_pt1 | contig 31693 bp, 30 predicted proteins | sample LakWasMe75_LOW10_2_FD_183903 | JGI IMG/M metagenome (GOLD analysis project Ga0207972, IMG submission 183903) | Freshwater sediment methanotrophic microbial communities from Lake Washington under simulated oxygen tension - Sediment Metagenome... | ecosystem: Environmental > Aquatic > Freshwater >...
CCTGTTTAGCTCAGCCTTAGCTTTACTGTTCCTGTTTAAATTGTTGCTTATTTTCCAGCGTTGTCGTTTAGAGTATAAAAACTATTTACTTTTAGACTAGTCAGAAAAGCCATGCACATAGTTAAGCTGATTATTATCTTGTTAATGGCAATAGGAATTGCCAGTTGCAGTTTGATTAAAACGGCCTACAACAATGCGCCTGAAGGTATGCACTGGTGGCTGGATGACTATTTTGATTTTACAGAATCACAAAACAAAAAATTAAAACCAGCCTTGCATGCGTTGCTTGATTGGCATCGCCAGACACAGTTACCTCTTTACATTGAAATGCTGCAAAAGATTCAAAGCGATTTGAGTGAAGAAGTAATTGAACCCGGCACCGTATGTGAAACCCTGAATACGATGCAAGATGCCATGCAGAGCCTACAAGTTGAATCTAGTTCTACCATTGTCGAGATTGCGCCGTTGTTATCGGATAAACAATTAAGCTATTTTCAGAAAATGCTACAAAAACGTACCTCAAAGTGGAAAACAGAATGGTTGCAAGAAACACGGGAAGAACAAATTGAAGCTCGCTTCGAAAGAGTCATTGGTTACGTTGAAAAAATTTATGGAAATTTGAACAAATCTCAGAAAAATATGCTGAAACAAAAGTTACTGGCATCAAACTATAAAGCTGAAATTACCTATACTGAAGTACTCAGACGCAATGCGGATGCATTACAAATTGTGACATCGTTAAAGCAGGACAGTTTGGATCAGCAGCAAAAACAAACCATTGTTAAACAAGGGTTTGAACGTTTAAGAAATAGTCCAGATCCAATCTATCAAAACTATGCAAATCAAATTAAACAAAGCAGTTGTGAAATGATTGCAGACTTGCATGCTACGACTGATGCAAAACAAAAGCAGCATGCCAAAGCATGGCTAGAGAACTTTATAACAACGTTTAAGAGCCTCGCGCTTCACAACCCATGAGCTTTAGTAGCTCAGATCTTTTTAATGGTGCTCTTTGAAGCTTCAATGCCAATAATTTCTGAGTAATCAGCACAAATTGAAAAAATTTGTTATACGGCGCTATGTACAATCAACTGATCCAGACGCCCTAACAATAAAGGAGAGAGTGGTTCAGGGCTTTTACATATCCCAATTGCCATGGTGTAATGATCACGAGAGGTTTCTTTAACCTTATCAAGAATCTCAGTTGCACTATGACCTAACAAATCCAAATCCATAACTATGGTTTCAGGCTGATGTTTTTTTAACCATGCCATTGCATCCCGCTGGCGCGCAACATGCCAAATTACGTATTCACCACCCATTTTTTGGATGATACTGTCACTTGATACGATATCTTCACAGATTAGCAATAATGTACTCATGATAATGCCACTGTTTCCAGAAAAACTTCAGACATCAGCTGTTCCATGGTGTAAGACCGTGATGACTTTCCATAAAGATTTTTAATTGTATGAAGAGCGTCTTGTCCAGCTTTATCTGGTCTAAACATGTCAATCTTAATTGTATGATTCATGCATTTCCTAAATTGAATCCATAGGAGAGTAGTAAGCCTGCCTTGGAACTGAGCTTGTTTCCAAGCGGATGATTTCTGAAATTGCCTGTGTTGCTCTTAATGGTTGCATAGCAGATTGAAATGTCCTTTTTGCATATTTAGCCCATGCATCAAAAATCCGGTCATATTCACCTCTAAATATTAGATAAAGCGGCGCATGAATTGAATACTCTCTTACAATTGTGCTCAGCTGTGCTATTAAGCTGCCATATTGGTTAAATCCATTATCAACAACCAGAATACTGCAAGATTTGTCATGCATGAGTTCACTGCCTCGCCCCATCATGCTAATCATGGTGACATTTTGTGAAGCCCAGCCCACACCTTTAAAACTTGAACTAATCTGATTTGTTAAAACAAAATCTTCTGAAATTAGCAATAAATTAGACATGCTGACCCTATGCTTAAGTTGAACGGATGAGGTAGCATTTTTGCTCTAGGTATCCATATACCTGCATAAATACTATTGTACAAATATAAATATATTATTATTGTACAAATATATTTATATTTGTACAATAATTAATCAACCGACACTACTTTAATATATCCTTACAAGATGCCGTCTATACAAGAAATACTGCTGGCTATACGCTCCGCTAAACTTGCAGATTTCGACGCTTGGCGCGGAAGATTGATTGTATGGTCTGCTGCTGCAGCTGCTGGTTTTATTGTTGTATTGTTTGCAAAGCTGACCGAGCATGCGAACACCTTTTTCTTTTCATTACAAAAGTCTGAGTGGTGGTTGCCGCTGATCATTACCCCACTCGCGGGTATGGTAATTGTGTGGATAACTAGACGCTGGTTTGCGGGAGCAAGCGGTAGCGGAATACCTCAAACCATTGCTGCGTTAAATAGCGCTGAAGAACCTTCCTCAAAACTAGTATCGTTAAAAATTGCAATTGGCAAAATCGTACTGGGTACAGGGGCGCTGGCTGCAGGATTCTCTGCAGGAAGAGAGGGGCCGTCTGTTCAGGTTGGCGCAAGTGTGATGCATGCTTTTAGCCGCTTTTTGCCAGCTGGATTTTCAGTAAACCCAAGACATTTAATTTTGGCTGGTGGCGCAGCCGGAATCTCTGCCGCATTTAATACACCGCTGGCAGGTATCGTATTCGCCATTGAAGAGCTTGGTCGCAGGTTTGAACAAAAGACTAACGGCGTAGTCATTACTGCAATCGTACTATCAGGCTTGGTTTCTATATCATTACAAGGCAATTACACCTATTTTGGCAATCTGTCCGTTGGTGTGATCGACAGAAAAATCATCATCCCTGTGATCATATGTGGTCTAGTTTGCGGCGTGCTCGGTGGTATTTTCAGTAGAACGCTGCTTGAAGGTTCAGGGAGAATGAATGGCCGTCTCGGACTATTTCGTCATTTGCATCCGCTTTGGTGGGCTGGATTCTGCGGCCTGATGGTTGCATTATTAGGCGCCATCAGCGGTGGTGCGGCACATGGTTCCGGCTATATTTCTACCCAGGAAATGCTCAATGGAAACATTGCAGAGACTTGGCTGTATGCACCTGTTAAATACCTGGCAACGATATTTACTTATTTAAGTGGCGTGCCAGGTGGAATATTCGCGCCATCACTCTCCATTGGTGCCGGCATTGGTAATGATCTATTGCCTTTAATAGGTCAGCAACATGCCGCAGCCGTTTATGCACTTTGTATGGCAGGGTTTTTAGCTGCCGCCACCCAAGCACCGTTGACCTCATTCATTATCGTAATGGAGATGATAGATGGACATGAGATGATCATCAGCCTAATGGCGGTTGCGATGATTGCGTCTATTGTTTCAAGAATATTCAGTAAACCCCTGTATTCGACGCTTGCAGAAGCTCATAGCGCCAATAAAGTGAGTGTCAATTAGGATTAAAGGCACTCAAAGCTTCAAAGCATTTGAGAAATGGGTCTTGAATAAGAAACGGCCACTCCAAGAGCGGGCCGCAGGAAGGAATGACACATTCCCAAGTTATAAAATAACTTAGTGACAAATGTAATTGTAAAAACTAGCTAAGTCAATAAATTAAATAACTATTTATTTTCAAGCGCAAGAGTAGCAAAAAGTTTGCTCTAAACGTAAGCTATGAATCTATTTAAGATCCTTGCTGTAAAATCAAACTGATGTTTAACCTAAGAAAAATACGAAAACAATTCAATCATGGATACCCCTGAACATAACCTCAATTCTAAAATCCAAGCGCTTGAAACACTTAAATTGTTCCGCATTATTTTCAAGTCAGCTAATCGCCATTTTCATGAAATTGAGAAATTAGCCGGTATAGGCGGCGCCTCGCTTTGGGCACTTGCCGAAATTGTAGAAACTGATAAGTTAACAGTGACTGAGTTAGCGACTCACATGTCAATCCATCAATCTACTGCCAGCAATCTTCTAGATAAGCTTGAATCAGAGGGATACATTACTAAAGTCAAAAGCACTAGCGACCGAAGAGTCGTTTATCTGATAGCTACTGATCAGGGGCAAGAAGTACTCAAAAAAGCACCACTCCCGCATCGAGGCATACTTCCAGATGCACTGATGCGCTTGAATCCAGAAGTGCTTACTGAGCTTCACAATCACCTGACAGAATTAGTAAACGGTATGGACAAAATACAAATTAATGCTGCATTTGAGCCTCTAGGCAAGCGCTGATATGTTACTTAACATTCAAACACATCTAGCACTAAACGAGTGATCTATAGATGAATACCATTGAACTATGGCTTTCATTTTTTCTATGTTTTGCAATCATAACTTTTGCGGGTTATGCACTATCAAGGTATGGTGACATATTCGCTGAAAAAACCGGCATCTCATCCTCATGGATTGGCCTCACACTTCTTGCCACTGCAACATCGTTGCCTGAGCTGGCAACAGGCATTTCTGCCGTTACAGTCGTGAACGTACCTGATATCGCGGTTGGTGATGTGCTGGGTAGTACCGTTTTTAATCTTCTGATACTGGTTTTGCTGGATGCACTCTATCAACGAGAGACGATCTATAGTCGTGCTGCGCAGGGGCATATTTTATCTGCTGCACTCGGTGCTTTATTAATTGGATTCACAGGGTTTAGCCTGATTCTGGATCATGCCAGGATGAGTCCGGCATTATGGCATGTCGGTTTATATAGCCCGATAATTGTACTGGTGTATCTAACTGCTATGCGATCGATTCATCGTTACGAAAAAGGTACCTTGGACAAATATACCGAAAACTCTGCTGAAAGATATCCTGAAGTCACCTTGCGTGAAGCCATCAGGGGCTATTTAATTGCGGCTGTTTTTGTTATCGCTGCAGGTTCTTTTCTGCCTTTTATCGCTTCAGATATTTCAGACATAATGGACTGGGATCAAAGCTTTGTAGGTAGTTTTTTTGTAGCTGCAGCTACTTCAGCACCAGAAGTGGTTGTTACAATTGCTGCGCTGAAGCTTGGTGCAATAGACATGGCAATAGCCAACTTACTGGGCAGTAATTTATTCGATATTTTAATTTTAGCAGTGGATGATTTGTTTTATGTGAAAGGGCCATTACTTGCAAATGTAGATGCCAGCCATATCATCACCGCATTTACCGCAGTGATGATGAGTTTACTAGTGATCATAGGTCTTATTTTCAGACCTCAGCGCAGGTCTGTACTAAAACTTACGTGGATAAGTCTTAGTCTTTTATTGCTTTACATTCTTAATGGGTGGGTTCAATTTCATCATGGCTAGTCAATAACTAAAGTGTTCAAGTTCTTAAAGTAATTAAGCGGAAAATATTAATATGTCAGATGATTCAAAAGTTTCACGTAATCAAGAATCGGGAATCAATTACGCACCATGGGAGCGCGTCTTCAGTCGCGTGCTCACGCCATTTGAAGAATTTATCCATCGGCAGACGACTAGTGGCTTACTGCTAATGGGTTCTGCAATTATCGCGCTATTTTTAGCTAATGGCGCTCTTGCGGAGGTTTACCAGCATCTCATTCATACACCAATCAGCCTGAACATCGGTAGTTGGGCAATCAGTATGAGCATGCATCATTGGGTGAATGATGGTTTGATGGCCTTATTTTTCTTTGTCGTTGGCTTAGAGTTGAAGCGCGAAATTATGGTGGGTGAATTGTCAGATCTTCGGCAAGCGGCGCTGCCCATCATCGCCGCTGTAGGCGGCATGGTGGTACCTGCCCTCATCTATCTTGCATTTAATCACGATAGCGAGGCAGCCCAAGGCTGGGGGGTGCCAATGGCAACTGATATCGCATTTGCTGTCGGCGTCTTGGTATTGTTGGCGAATCGCATACCAAAAGCGCTCATCACATTTCTCGTGGCTTTAGCGATTGCAGATGACTTGGGAGCCGTGCTGGTGATTGCCTTATTCTACACGCAGGAATTGGCATTGAATTGGCTGTTGGCTTCAGCTGTGTTAGTCGTAATCCTGATGAGCTTCAATTATGCCGGCATCCGTAAAGCCATGCCCTATTTTATAGTTGCAGTGTTACTTTGGTATGCGTTGCTGCAATCCGGCGTGCATGCGACCTTGGCCGGCGTTATAGGGGCATTTACAGTACCGGCAAGATCCAAATATGACCCTAATTTATTTGCAGATCTCATTAATGAGCAAATCGATCGCTTTATTGCCAATCGTCGGCAAGATGATAGCCTGATGGCAAATGAAAAACTCTACTCTATAGTGCAAAACCTGGAAGAAAGTGTAAACGGGGTGCAAACACCACTGCAGCGACTGGAGCATATCTGGCATCTGCCAGTCGCTTTTATCGTGATTCCGATATTCGCTATTTTTAATGCCGGCATTCCATTGCAGCTGGGAACACTAAGTGAAACGTTCTCTCATCCTGTCACGCTAGGCGTAACATTTGGCCTTGTGTTTGGCAAGTTTATCGGTATCAGCGGGGCATGCTGGATAGCGCTGCGTTTAGGTATTGGACAGCTGCCTACTGGCACACGTTTCAGCCAGATTGCCGCCGTGTCAGTGTTAGCGGGTATCGGGTTCACCATGTCAATTTTTATTGCCGAGCTTGGTTTTGCAAACCAGCCGGAATATCTGTTAATGGCTAAAACCGGGGTATTGACGGCTTCTCTAGTGGCTGGATTAATAGGGTTTATTTGGCTGTGGTGGTTAGGTCGTACAAAACACCAATAGTATTAAAAACACTAAATTAAAATAACTACAAGCTACAGGTTGGCGCAACAAGCCTGTTATTGAACACGTAACTTTATGCGCTGATCGTGATCCATAAGCATAAAAAATTGGTTATTGATTTAATGAACATAAATACTACTTATTTTTTCAGAATCCACGCTTCTGAACTTCGGCTCGGACTGGAATCACAGCTAAATTCAGGTCATTTTATGTGGGATTTTTTGAGCGAGAACGTACTTCAGAAAAACAGACGTAAAAAAGATGCTGGTTGCTTGCAATTCAGATGTGACTTCATCAATATTTTTCTACTGTAGATGCTAATCCGCCAATTAAATTGGCACTATATGAATAATGTGTTAAATTGAAATCATGAAAAAAATATCAATTACAGTTTTACTCCTTAGTTTTATTTCCTTGAATGGCTGCATTGTCGTTGGTCATCATTGCCCACCAGGCCAAGCCAAAAAAGGCAATTGCATTTAACCGGGTAGTCATTGGCGATATGATTTAATTTTTTTAAATCTGCCAATTCCGATCAGGTACGGAATTCAGATATATACAGCTTGATTCCACCCCGCCCCATCCAAATTAAGCGCACCTGATGTGAGCTTAATGATTTTTCCCCACTGCTGCTTAACATTACCTTTTAACTGCTTCCAATTACCTTCGATTTGATCCCAATTCATTTTCAATTCTTTGTGAAGTTAACATCACGATGTAACACATTTATTTGTAGCTTTATCGTCAATAAATCTTAAATTGCCAGTAAGTTCGAGTCTGTCCGATACCGTACATACATGTTAAGTTGATATTGATACAATTGAGTGTGAAACGGCAATTTAAATTTATAAATTCGTAGGAATATGTACCGAAGTTATAGCAGATATATTTTACACATCAGCCTGCCTGCCAATTATTATATTAAAACGGTTACAGACCCAATATTGAAAGGGCATTTAGAATTTGATAATGACTGGTAATCTTAATTACAAGAAACACATTATCTTCCCGCCTGCCATTGCTTCAATTGTCCTCATAATAGCAATGTCCTGAGTGTTTTTTAGCGCCCACAATTTAATTCAGTCTGCTCAGCGCAAAGTACAAATCTCAGAGACAAAGTATGAAGCGGTAAAGCTGCTTAATTCACTTATTACTGCCGAAAACAGCCTCAGAGGCTATCTCATGACAGGCAATGTTGAATTCCTCAACACCTATAATACGTCGGCGATACAAAATGAGTTACTGCTGAATAAACTAAGAAGTTACCAAGTAGAGATTCCCGAAATCAAGCCCTTGCTTGTCAGGCTTGATGCACTTATAAAAAACAAATTTGGTATAGGCCAGGTTGCATTACAAATGCAACTATCTGCGGGTTCCTATGCCCCGCATCTCAGAATAGCGACCAATAATAAAATCATTATGGATAAAATCCGTATGGAATTAAGGTCTCTGGACACTATTATGCAAACTGAGAGCGACAAAGTTGATAACCTGTTAGCGGAGACGCTTAAAAAGATAAAACTATTGTCATTGCTGATTGTGCTGATCATGAGCGCGATCCTCTTTATCAATTATAAAAGAACCGTCTGGCTATTTGAGCATGCCTCCTCGTTTGAAGAACTTGCTGAGGAATTTGGTCACCTTGCATTACATGACGCCCTGACTAAACTACCAAACAGGAGAAATTTTGAGCAATACTTGAAACAGACCATCTCTCAAGCGAATAGAGGCAAGCTAAAAATTGGGCTATTGTATATGGACCTAGATGGTTTCAAGTTGATCAACGATCAGTATGGTCATAATGCGGGAGATAAAGCTTTAATTACAGCCGTTGAGAGAATTAACAAGACATTACGTGATTCAGATTTTTTCGCGCGCATAGGCGGAGATGAGTTTGTGCTCGTCGCAAATCATTTTAATGACAAAGATGAATTGCAAGTAATCGCCAATCGTATTATTCAGTCTTTGAACCAGCCGATATTCGAAGGCAACGCTGAAAAACCGGTGTTCATGGGAGTAAGTATTGGCATTGCGATTTACCCGGATCATGCCAAATCAACTATAGCGTTAATCTCCGCAGCAGACCAGGCAATGTATGAAGCCAAAACTTCAGGTAAAAATCAGGCGTTTTTTTACGGTTGACCAGCTACTACAAAAATAAATTCAGATCTAAAACAAGGTCTGCTGAGTGCCTGACCCGTTTATACTCTGCTGTTGTGACACTTTGCCAGACTTGGATTTTTTTGCAGACCTGCCTTTTCTGGAGGCATGTTTCTGAATGATACGTTTGGTTTCTGCGTGATGGTTTGCACCATATTTAGCTTGTGTGAGTCTGGCCCGGGCTAACTTAAGCGCTGATTCTATTGTCATCATAGGTGCCGGGTAGTCGTGCCCGATTACACATTGGTATTGCGTTTGCAGCTCGGGAGTCATGAGCCAAGGCTCAAATATCCATGTCGTTGGCACATTTTTTAACGCGGGTATCCATATACGGACAAAATGGCCTTCAGGGTCTTGATCTTTGGCCTGCTTGACTGGGTTATAAATGCGCAAGGTGTTGATGCCTGTAGTGCCGGACTGCATTTGCACCTGCGGCCAGTGGATGCCGGGTTCATAATCCAGAAACTCTCTGGCCAGATGCAAACCCGGTTCGCGCCAATGCAGCCAATATAAGTAGCTTGCAGTGCTCATCAGCATGGCGCGCATTCTGAAGTTGATCCAGCCGGTTTCACGCAGCATGGCCATGCAGGCATCCACCAATGGCCAGCCAGTTTTGCCCTGTGCCCATTTTTGCAGTTTTTCACGGGATTGCGCATCTGCACAGACTTCTTGACGCAATCCATTGAGCGCACTGTGCAGGTTCTGATATTCTATCTCCGGCTCTGATTCAAGCTTCTGCATAAAATGACAGTGCCAATGCAGCCTGCTCTCAAAACCCAGTAAACCGGTATCGAGCTTTTTGGGGTACTTATCGGGACTTTGTTTGTATCGAACACGCTGTAGCCAAAGCGCGTGCATGACTTCTTTCATGCTCAACACGCCCCAAGCCAGATATGGCGAAATTCTGGAACCTGCCTCTTGTGATGAAATAGGACTGGATATGCCGCCACGGTATTGGCTGGCACGGCCATTTAAAAATGAATTGAGGGTTTTTAGTGCGTAAAGGCGCCCGCCCTTTTGCCTAAGCGGTTTATCCGGCTGCGGTTTTTGCAAATGCAGCGCGTCATCAGTATTGGCATTAAAAAGCTCAGTACTTTGCACTTGCGCCAATGTAGCAGTTGGTAGCGGGTAAAGCGGCGCGGACATACGTTCTTGCCAGATCGCGTTCCAGCTATCACGGTTTTTTAAGCGGCGCACCACCCCGGTTTGTGCATACTCATGCCAGATGACCTGATGCTGGCGACACCAAGCAGCCACGCTGATATCAAGCTTATAAGTGTGCTGATTACCGGTTTCTTCATGACTATACAAACCGGCAATGCGGTGTGACTTAAACAATGTATTTAACACATGCAATATGCCGTCGGTAGATTCAAACAGATCCAGGTCTATGGCCTGCAAATCTGTTCTAAGCACGTCTAAACATTCGCGCACAAACATCACATGCTGTTTAGCATAATCCGGGCTTGACCATACCGTTGCATCCCAAGTGAATATGGGCAATACTGGCCCACGTCTGGCAGCTTCATACAGTGCGGCGTGATCCTGTATTCTTAAATCACGCTTCAACCAGACAATATTGACTTGCAACTGCTGCATTTATTATTTACGAGATTGCAGCGCAATAGCCATGCGTTCCAGCGCTGTTGTAATAAGCGATCTGGGCGCAGCAATATTCATACGCATAAAGCCACTGCCCGCCTCGCCAAATAACCTGCCTGGACTCAAACCTACACCGGCTTGTTGAATAAAAAACTGCTTTAATGCGGCATCATCCAAGCCGAGCTCGCGGCAATCGAGCCACACCAGATAAGTACCCTCAGGTACGATAGCATGCACTTGATGTAAATGCTCACTGACGTATGCAAGCACGAAATCAAGGGTTTTCTGCAGGTAGATCAACAGCGCATCCAGCCACGCATCACCATGTTGATAAGCAGCTTCAAACGCAACTATGCTGAATGGGTGAGCTGCACTGACATGCATGCGTTCAAACACTTTACTCAGTGCTTGCCTTTGCGTCACATCAGGAATAATTAATGCAGATAAATTCAGCCCGGGCACATTGAAAGTCTTGCTCGGTGCCACCGCTGTAATAATGTTTTTTCGGTGCAGAGATAGAGATTCCAGCACCTGATGCTTGGCAGGCGGATAAACCAAGTCAGCATGAATCTCGTCGGCAAAAATAATCAGCTGGTATTTTTCAGCAATGGCTAGCAAACGCTCTAGCTCATCTTTACGCCACACTCTGCCTACAGGGTTATGCGGCGAACACAGCATCAGCATTTTTGCGCGTGCTGCGCAAGCCTCGAGGTGTTCAAAATCAATATAGTATTGATTATTTTCCAAGCGTAGCGGGTTTTGTATCAGGCTTCTGCCGCTATCAGTCACCGCGGAGAAAAAAGGAAAATACACCGGTGGCTGCACAATAACCGCATCTTCAGGCTGCGTAAACGCCATCACTGCGGCATTCAGCGAAGGTACTACCCCGGGGCACAGCACTAGCCAGTCACGCTGAACGCGCCAGCCATGACGGCGTTCCAGCCAATCGATCAGCGCTTGATAAATACTTTCAGGGAAGCTGCTATAGCCATAAATGGGGTGATTTGCGCGTTGCAACAGCGCATCGCTTACTGCAGGCGGCGATGCAAAATCCATATCTGCCACCCACAGCGGAATAACATCAGGCTTACCAAACATTGCCTGACGTCCATCATATTTCAGGCTGTTGCTATGGTCACGATTCACAAGCTGATCAAAATCAAAATCTTGTTGCAAAGGACTCTCCGGATTTATGTATCAATCGAAATCAAGTAACGACACAGGGCATTACTGGTGTGAGCATTAGCTTTTTTGCACCTGCCACAACGCATCGACAAAGAAATTTTGCGCATCAGTAAAATGTGCTTCAATTTTAAAGCCGGTCTGTGTGGCAAGCGCATGAATCTCTGATTCAGAAAACTTGAATGATGACTCTAAATGCAGTGCTTCAAACTTCTCGAAGTGAAAAGATTTTTCCAGTGCGGCAACATATACGTCCTGATCGTGCAGAGAGATGATATAGCTCTCCATGGCGCCCAATGATGGATTATAAAACCCGTAATGCTTGAATTTATCCATATCAAAATCTGCGCCTAGCTCCGCATTCATGCGCTTAAGCAAGTTCAGGTTGAAGGCTGTGGTCAGCCCACCAGAGTCGTTATAGGCTTTATTGAGAATATCGGTATCTTTTTTAAGGTCGTAGCCAATCAGCACATGGTCGTTTGCGTTGAGCGACAACCAGAGTTTTTTCAGAAACTCCTGCGTTTGTGCTCTGTTAAAGTTGCCGATGTTGGAGCCCAGAAATAACACCAGTTTTTTGTTACTGGAGATTGCTTTGAGTGAATTAAGGCCATGAAAGTAATCTGCCACGATGCCATGAATGTTCAGCTGCTCACTCACCGTCAGATTTGCTCCCAGCAAACCCATGGCTTTCTCAGATATATCAATCGGATAAAAATTAACCTTGGTGCCTTGCGCTAAAAAGCTATCGATAATTAATTTACTTTTATGTCCGTCCCCTGCACCCAGCTCAAGAATATCAATTTCCGCCTCATTAATCGTGGCCGCAAGCGACGCGCCAAATTGCTCAAGAATTGAAAATTCAGTTTTAGTCAGGTAATAGTCTGGATGCTGCGAAATTTTTTGAAACAGTTCGCTGCCAGCATCATCATAAAAATATTTTGCTGAAATAGTTTTGGGCTCACTGCTTAAGCCCATCAGCACATCGGTGGTAAACGCTTCTCGGTTCTGAGTTAACTGATCCACTTCGATTAAATTGGTAATTTTCAAACGATATCCTTCGCTAATCTGATGCCTGAAAACATCCAACGCTGCTGTGGTTGATAAAAGTTTCTGTAACTATGCCGATAATGCTGATCTGGCGTTGCAACACAGCCACCTCTTAACACAAACTGATTACACATAAATTTGCCGTTATATTCGTTCAAAATGCCGTCAAAAGCTTTAAAACGCGGATAAGCCGAATACTGGCTACTAGTCCAGCACCAAACTTCACCGTACACATTCTGTGCATTATTCGGATGCAGCAATGTGGTATCAGCAAACCCTGCCGTCAATGGTGTCTGATTCAAAAATATTTCCAGTTCCTGCTCCGTGGGTAGCCTAAGCTTTTTCCAATTGGCAAACGCATGCGCCTCGAAGTAACTGATATGCACCAAAGGCCGGTCCAAATCCAAAGGTATCAGCCCGTAAAGTGTATATTCAACCCATTCGCCGTCACGACATGACCAATATAAAGGTTGCTGAATATGCTGCTGATTCACCCAATCCCAACCCTGACTCAGCCAGTACTGAGGCTTGGCGTAACCCTGATCTTCAATAAATTCTAAGAATTCACCGTTGGTGACCAATGTTTGGCTGATAGCAAACGGGTACAAATAATGCTGATGCGCTGGTTTTTCATTGTCGTAGGCAAAGTCTGCTGCGTCATAGCCAATTTGATACAGCCCTTGTGCAAACTCTGACCAAGCATGGATTGGCTCAGGCGCAGGTGGCAGCACTTGCGCAGCATATTGCGTATCGATGACATTGCTTGCCAAAATGAATTTAATATCCATATACAGCAGCTCTTGATGCTGCTGCTCATGATGCAAACCGGTTTCAATCAACGATTGCATTTCATCCGTGAGCACATGCTGATTGCAGAATTTTGCTAGATTTGCATCTACATAATGACGGTATTCCAAGATCTGATCTACCGTAGGCCTGGATAAATTACCGCGATCAGCCTGCAACGTATGCGCACCGAGTGCTTTGTAATAAGAATTGAATAAGCCGCTGTATTGCCTATTAAAACGACGGTAACCAGGATAGAACCTGACCAGCAGTAACTCCTCAAAAAACCAGGTAGTATGGCCGAGATGCCACTTGGGCGGACTCACATCTGCCATCGGTTGCACCGTGTAATCCTCAGTTTCGATATAACTACAGATTTCGAGCGATTTGCTTCTCACCATCTGATATTGATGGAGCAACTGCTGTTGCATATTATCAGCGGTTAGCGTCAATGCATGATTCATAAAACTTTAGTCCCTTGTCTGTAACGATGACTGCTGACACTAAATTAACCGCCTACTTTTACACCCTTCCAGAACGCAACATGGTTTTTAATATTCTCTGCCGCTTTGAGCGGAGTTCTGTAGACCCATGCCGCATTCGGATTTTCCTCGCCGTTGACTTGTATTGAATAGTAATTGGCAAGACCTTTCCAGCCACAAGTCGTGGTGTGCTGCGTTTCAGTAAAATATTCGGGCTTGATGGCAGTCATTGGAAAGTAGTGATTCCCTTCTACAACGACAGTATTGTCTGATTCGGCGATGACCACATCATTCCATATTGCTTTCATGATAGCTCCTTAAATTACATATTTGATATTAATACATTGTGGCTAAGTGATGTTTAGATGCAACAAATCAAAACTGATTAAACATTGTTACTTGAAAGCCATGCCTAAGTACTGATCTCTTCAGATACTGGTATTTTTAGCTTTGTATTGATCGTGAATACTTTTATAAACCGCTTCAATCTCCTGCAGCTCTTGCTTATCAAGCATACCGTCGCTATTTGCATCAAGATGCTTATAGGTTTTCTCAGTATTAGCAGAATCGCCAGAAAGATATTCTTGCAGGCTGACACTGCCATCTTTGTTACTATCAAAATGCGCTATGCTAAAACTAGCCTGACTCATATCATGGCATTTGGCACTATGTGCAGCATCAGCAGACCCATGCTGATTTGCATGACTCAATGCTGATATGGAGATAGAACTTAATGCACAAACTAATAGTGTGATTTTTGTCATGCTAGACACCTGTTTTATAAATTCGTGACTCAATTCGTCTAGTTGGTACGCACATAAGTTCAATTATGTTGAGACACTTGTGGATATATTTTACAGACTGCTTTTTATAACTTGATCCGCGCTATCCAAAACTTGAAACAGAAATCACTGATTCTTGCCAAACCCTATAACTATAGAAATACCTGACTAATTTACTAGCCTTCACAATATAGTGCATGTAGTTTTCTTCGGCACTGGATCAGTGCGCAAATTCTTCAATTAAGCGGATATCAATGCAATAACCCTACTTATGAGATGGCATGCGGCTTGCTTTTACTAAAGTAATATCAAAAAGCAAAGCGGTGATCCATCATGAATAGCCCTACCAGTATGAACTGCTTCGATGAAATGCACTCCAGCCCGACGGGGGTGCGTTCTCTTTATGCGAACTATGCAAAATGGTTACATAACGTACCTGCTGAACAACTGGAAATTAAGCGCAAAGAGGCTGAGCTGCTATTTCGACGCGTAGGTATTACCTTTAACGTCTATGGCGAAAATGCCGGTACCGAGCGTTTGATCCCGTTTGATGTGATCCCGCGCTTATTAGCCAATGATGAATGGCAGGTTTTATCTAAAGGCGCGATTCAGCGTGTAAAAGCGCTCAATATGTTTTTACATGATATTTATCATGAGCGCGAAATTATCAAGGCGGGGATTGTTTCTGAAAATATACTGCTGCATAGCCAGTATCGTCCCGAAATGTTTGATGTGGATGTGCCGGGCAGCATTTATGCGCACATTGCCGGTATTGATATTGTGCGTACCGGTGAAAAGCAGCTCTACGTGCTGGAAGATAACCTGCGCACGCCGTCTGGGGTTTCTTACATGCTGGAAGACCGCAAAATGATGATGCGGCTGTTCCCCGAGTTATTCCGTCGTTATTCAATCGCGCCGGTTGAACACTACCCGCACGTGTTGAAAAATAATTTACGTGCAGTCGCTCCAGCAGGCGTCAAAGACCCCACGGTCGTTCTGCTAACGCCGGGTGCCTATAACAGCGCTTATTTCGAGCATGCGTTTTTGGCGCAGCAAATGGGGGTAGAACTGGTTGAGGGGCAGGATTTATTCGTACGCGGCAATGCGGTGTATATGCGTACCACTGAAGGCCCTAAACGCGTGGATGTCATCTATCGTCGTCTTGATGACGAGTTCATTGACCCGCTCGCATTTAATCCTGACAGCATGCTCGGCGTGCCGGGTTTGTTCTCTGTTTACCGCAATGGCGGCGTAACGCTCGCCAATGCTGTTGGCACCGGTGTCGCCGATGACAAGTCTACCTATATCCGCGTACCTGAAATGATCAGATTCTATTTAAGTGAGGAACCGATTCTATCCAATGTACCCACTTTTGAATTGAGCAAAAAGGATGATTTAGCCTATGTGCTGGATAAGCTTCCCGAGCTAGTGGTAAAAGAGGTTCAGGGTTCCGGCGGTTATGGCATGCTGGTAGGGCCTACTGCAAGCAAGCAGGAGATCGCAGATTTCCGCGTACGCATTCTGACTGACCCAAGCAACTATATTGCACAACCCACGTTGGCACTTTCCACTTGCCCGACTCTGGTAGAACAAGGCATTGCGCCGCGCCATGTCGACCTAAGGCCATTTGTACTTTCCGGTGAGTCAGTGACTTTGGTGCCTGGTGCGCTGTGCCGCGTCGCAATGCGCGAAGGTTCTTTAGTGGTCAATTCCTCACAAGGCGGTGGTACGAAAGACACTTGGGTATTGCAGGAAACTTCTACTCAGGAAGTCGCGGAGATTAAACAAGTGCTGAAGGATGAGGTCGCTGTATGTTAAGTAGAACCGCAAATCACTTATTCTGGATGGCACGTTATATCGAACGCGCAGAGAACATGGCGCGCATTCTGGATGTCACGGCAAACATGGCTTTAGTACCTAACGCCGCGCTGAGCGAAGCCGCGTTGTGGCAGCCAGCATTGGAGATTTCAGGCAATGCCGAGGCATTTATGGAGCAGTCCAGCGATTACACGGCGAGCAAGGTAATTCATTATCTGGCGATGGATCCGGAAAACCCTTCTAGCATTTATTCCGCCTTATACAGTGCTCGTGAGAACGCACGTGCGGTTCGTGTGGCGATGACGTCGGAAACATGGGAAAACATCAATGCACTGTGGCTCGAATTCAGTCAGTTTGAAGGCAAAGACCTCGCTGAAGAAGGCCTGCGCGAATTCTGTGACTGGGTAAAGGCTCGCTCGCATTTATTCCGCGGTGTCAGCTTTGGCACCATGCTGCGCGACGACGCTTTTCAGTTTCTGCGTCTGGGTACATTTATTGAACGTGCCGACAACACAGCGCGTCTGCTGGATGTGAAATACCACTTACTACTGCCGCAGGAAGAAGAAATTGGCGGCGGTGTGGACTATTATGAATGGAGCGCCGTCTTGCGCTCGGTTTCAGCTTTTCAGGCGTATCAAAAAGTTTTTAATGACACAATCCAACCCTGGCGCGTTGCCGAACTTCTGGTGCTGCGTAAAGATATGCCACGCTCTTTGCATGCCTGCTTTACTGAAATTACCTCTATTCTGGAAAACCTGACCACAGGCCGCCATGTTGAATGCAGAAGAATTGCAGGCGAGATTAATGCGAGTTTGCTATACGGCCGCATGGACCATATTTTTCAAAGTGGTCTGCATGAATTCTTGACTGATTTTATCGAACGCAACCATCAATTAGGCGCCGAGATTCAAGGCAGTTTCCTGAACATTCATGCGGCTTGACCTGCGCCTACTCCATTTTATAAAGAACACTCAAACTAGATGCAATTCAGCATACAACATACAACCGAATACAGTTACAGCCAGCCGCTTAACTACAGCATTCAGCAGCTCAGGCTAACACCGCAGGATGGCTTTGGCCAGCGCGTAAGAAGCTGGTCGATTTCGGTGAATGGCCAACTTAACCAGCATCAGGATACCTATGGAAATCTGGTACACACCATGGTGTTGGATGGCAACCATACGGATATAAAGCTCATTGCAAAAGGCGAAGTTGAAACCGGATTGGCAATGACCGCTACTCAGGAAAAGCTGCCGTTAACGATTTATTTACGCAACACGCCTCTGTCGGCTGCAGATGCCCAGATCAAGGCTTTTTCTGAGCCGTTCGGCCGTTTAAACACCATTGCAGATCTTGAGAAACTGAGTGCCTCGATTATAGATCAGGTACCTTATGTGAAAGGCGGCACCGGCGTTTACACCACTGCCGCGCAAGCCTTTGCGGCCAGAACCGGTGTTTGTCAGGACCATGCGCATATCTTTATCGCCTGCTGCCGCAACTTGGGCGTTCCCGCACGCTATGTAAGCGGCTACCTGTTCACTGATGACGGTCATCTATCTGAAAGCCATGCCTGGGTGGATGCTTGGCTACCCGATATTGGCTGGATCAGTGTCGATGTTTCTAATCGCTGCCTGGCAAATGCTTCATACGTCAGGCTCGCTACAGGGCTGGATTATCACGATGCCTGCCCGGTAAGCGGTTTACGGGTTGGCGGCGGCATGGAAACCATGCGGGTTGGAGTCAAGGTGTGGCAGCTAGGCTGGGACGAGAACAACCGTCAATTAAAGAAACAAATTGAACAGACACAGCAATAAATAGAAACAATCAATACCACTAGGAATTTTATGACTTACTGCGTTGCCCTTTTAGTAGATGAAGGATTAGTGCTGGCATCTGATACCCGCACTAATGCCGGAGTCGATCAGGTCGGGATATTTCCCAAAATGCATCATTTTGAAGTACGCGGCGAGCGCATGATCACATTACTGACTGCCGGTAATCTGGCAATTACCCAATTGGTGGTGAATCGCTTACGCGAGGCGGTTAAGCGCGATGACGGCTCTCACTTGAATAATGTGGATAGTTTGTTTGATGCAGCAAGTTTAGTCGGTGATGAAGTGCGCTTTGCCTTTGAGCGCGATGCAGAACACCTTCAAAACCATAATGCCGATTTTCACGCCAGCATCATTGTAGCCGGGCAAATCATGGGCGAAAGACCAAGATTATTCAACGTTTACAACGCAGGTAATTTTATTGAATCCAGCATTGAAACGCCTTATTTCCAGATTGGCGAAACCAAATATGGCAAACCGATTATTGACCGTGTGATTAAGCATGACACTGACATGATGGATGCAGTGAAGTGTGTACTGATTTCATTCGACTCTACGATACGTAGCAATATTTCAGTAGCGCCGCCAATTGATCTGCTGCTATATCGCAAAGATAGTTTTCACGGCGATTGCCATCAGCGCATTGCCGAAAACGACGCGTATTATTCCTTGATACGCAAGGGCTGGTCAGAAGGCCTCAGGAGCGTATTCCAGCAATTACCTAATCCAGATTGGTGCTAGATTGCTACCTGCGATTTTTAGTTCTACTGCCGATATTCATGATGTTTCACTTGCGATTCGTGATGCAGTTGCCCCGGTATTTTTATTAACCGGCATCGGCTCAATTCTGGGTGTTTTAGTAAATCGCTTAAGCCGATCTATTGACCGAGCTCGAGCCATAAACGCAATGAATGATGAGCAGTTTTTCAAGTTCTCGTACGAACTGGATATTATCGTTAAAAGAACCAAATGGATGCGCTGGTCTGTTGGGTTGTTTATATTCGCCGGCTTATGTGTGGCTATATCAATTGCTTCTGTGTTTATCAGTGTTGAATTACGGCTGAATCTAACGCATTTCGTGTTAATCACATTTATTGCAGCCATGCTCTCACTAACGATTGGATTACTTTGCTTTTTGAGAGAGATTATTCTGGCCTCAAAAGAGGTCATCACATCTAGCCGTCAGATGCCTTAGCACTGAAAACTCTTATATCAATAATTCGATTCTACAGAGCCACAATATATAATAGGGCTCATATCAATAGCAGCCGAACTCAGCTAACGCACATCACCGCCATGCCACACAAACAAACCAACAACCCTTTACATGGCATTACACTGGAAACCATAGTGACTGCATTAGTTACTCATTACGGATGGGCCGGTTTAGCTGAGCGCATCCCTGTAAATTGCTTTAGCAACGATCCAAGCATTAAATCAAGCTTGAAGTTTCTACGCAAAACACCTTGGGCGCGCGATAAAGTCGAAGCACTTTATTTGCTGACACTAAACGACTCTGAGTAATTAAATATCAATAGGCGCCAACATATATAAGCTAAAAAGCTATTCGCAAAGAGTAAATTAACCACCCTTTTTATAAGTGCCTATGAGTTCGCATTGGGCGATGATATGTCCTTGCATCGCCTTTTCTAATGCTGCTTTTGCAGGAAGGTGCAAATCTGGAAGAATAGTATCGAGTGCATATAGTTTGTGAAAGTATCGGTGCCGCCCGACAGGTGGACACGGTCCGTGATAGCTGCTTTTCTGCGCATCATTAAGGCCGCTAAGCGTACCCAACGGCAGGTCCACAAGCTCTGGCTTTGCAGAATCAAGGCCTGTAGTGTTCGGTGGAATATTATACAAAATCCAGTGCACCCAAGTCATCTTGGGAGCTTCCGGATCAGGTGCATCAGGATCATCGATAATCAATACCAGACTCTTTGCCTGTGCGGGCACTCCCGCCCACGATAAGGGCGGAGATTGATTAGCACCTTCGCAGGTATAGCGTTTGGGGATATCTGCCAGATGGAGAAAAGCGCTAGAAATCAGGTTCATCATCGCCTACTTTTGGCTCAACGGAAATTGCAACACCATACTAAATGTGAAATTAAATTGACATAATTAACTGACAGTCACAACCATCCAAGCTATTGATCCGTAAATTTCTATCCGCTAATCTCTTCGCATTGCGCTCATCGAAGTGTAAGTGAATACATGTACTTAAACAGACTCCGCACAGACGGTTGTTATGTTTAATTTGTGCCGAATCAGTAATAATGCACAATCAGTGTTACTTTTAACTTTGTCAGAACCCAACAGCGGCTGAATTTTCACCGCTGCTGTGTTCTAAAAAATCAATAATTACTCTGCAACAACTTCCGGCTCTGCTGGTACAACTACCTCAGGTTGAGCGGCCTCAATTTTCTTGTTGAGCAGCAAAACCTCGCCCTGAGTGATGGTGGTCAAATCATTAGTTTGCTTAACGGCTCCTATAGCTATTATCAACGCTAGCAATGCAATTACAAATGTGGCGGCAATCCAGATGCCAAATCTTTCCGGTTCAATAATATGTTTAATATCAGCCATATTCTCACTCCCTTTTGTAGAAAATAATTAAATGATCACTACACTTTACCTACCTAAAAAAGCTGTTTTACGCCAGATGTACCGTCTGCAGCACGAAGCGCCAATTGCATTGTTTTTACTTGGTATTCATAGTGCGCCAACTGAGTCACCATGTCTCTGCCTAACACAACTCTCACGCTCACATTAGCCCGCATATCATTGCGCTCAACAAGCTGGGGGGCTTCTAGCAATTTAGACTGTAAATACTGTGCCTCTGCTTCATAACCAGAGCGATAATGAATTTGTGTAGTTTTAGTTTTAAACGGTTTTTGGTTTGTCAAACGCGCAGCTGCATAGCCCTGTCCACGCAAGAATTTGCTAACCTTGCCAGCCGCACCGCTCACGCCGTTGCCGTTTGCCACTTCAAGCCTTACTTTCCGTAGATCCTGCGAATCTTCCGCTGAGGCAACTTGTACCATTTCAGTACTTTGCTGCCGCAACTGCAGTTCTGAAACATGAGGTGCCACTGGCACTAATTTGACTCGACTCTCCACTACAGGCAAAACCTGCGGCGCAGCATGTGCTGACCTGATAATGCCCCTATCTTTAGGTATCGCCAGTATTTGTGCATCCTGCGCTGAAGCAGTTTGAACGTTAGCATCCGGGGCGGATGCCGCGGCTATATTTGTTACATTGGCTGGGATGCTCGGCACAGAGGCCGATACCTCAGTTACAGTATTATCAGGCTTTTCAACACTGATGGCTTCAGTAAAAGCCAGTGCTGACTGTGTAGTATTGCCGGCTTTAGCATAGGCTTGACCAAGGTTGTTAAGTGCGCGCTGGTTATGCGGATCAAGCGCAGTTGCCTGCTGCAATGCCTTTACGGATTCTGCATACTGCCCCTGTAAGTAATAGGCATAACCCATATTACTGTATAAATGCGCGGCCTTAGGTGCTTGTTGAATTGCGGCTTGAAATGCATCAATCGCTTCACGGTATTTACCTTGCCTTGAGTAAACAACTCCAAGACCATTACGTGCCTCGACAAAGTTAGCATCCACATTGAGGGCTTTTAAATACGCGTTAACTGCCTCATCAAAGCGGTTTTGCCCTTGATAGTAACGGCCTAATTGATACATTGCCTCAGGCTTATCATTACTACTTTTAGTAACCGCAGTCGTCTTTATCGTCCAAGGTGCAGCACTGGTACTTTGATTAGATGCACAGCTACTCATTAATGCAATACAGCACACTGCAGGTAATATCTTATGTTTAGTGTTCATTTTAAACCTCCAAACTAAATAACAACATCTACTGCCCACCCATTGCCGGCAACAGAATACGATTTATGCTGATGAGCGCAGGCCCTAACAGTACTAAAAGCATCGATGGGAATATAAAGAAAATCAACGGAAACAGCAGTTTCAGCGCGATTTTAGCTGCGGCTTCTTCTGCCCGCAGACGGCGTTTAGTACGCAAATTCTCTGCATGCACCCGCAAAGACTGGGCAACACTGGTACCGAAACGATCTGACTGCACCAGCATCGCTACAAGCGTGTCAATATCTTCTACCCCGGTTCTAAGTGCCAGGTTACGCAATGCTCTTTCACGCGAACTGCCTGCACGCAACTCTAGATTAATTAAATGCAGCTCTTCACCCAGTATCGGGCTGATCATATGCATTTCTTCACTCACTCTGGCTAGGGCGGCATCCAAACCCAAACCAGACTCTACGCAAACGATGATCAAGTCCATCGCATCAGGAAAACTGTCGAGAATTTCACGTTTTCTGTAGGCAATACGGCGCACTAAGAAAATATTTGGCAAAAAGTAACCCAGCCCGGCAGAGGTTATGATGAACAACAGCAATAGATCCGCTGCATAGTCTGCTCCGCTAATCATCACATACAGAATGAAAATAGCAGGCAACAAGAATGTAAGCACTGTTTTCGCCATAAAAAACACCATGGGAGCTGTATCGCTACGATACCCGGCATTCATAAAGCGAATACGTAATTGAGAGTTCTCCCATCCTTCTTTTGGCACAGAAAGCTTGGCAACTGGCTTGGTCAATTCAATGATTCGCCCTACCCAAGGAGAGATTTTTGATTTCTGATCAATTTCAGATTCTAATGCACCGCCTGCTTTCACAATCTGCAGCCTATCCTGCAAGGTCTTGGTATTAAACTGTGTCAAAATCACCAAAGCGACCCCAAACACGGCAATGAAAATTAGCGCTAGATAAATGATTTGTATGGTATTCATATTGTTCTCAATTCATTAATCTACTTCAGACCCTGATTTTAATTATTCGGGACATCGCAAAAATGCCTAGCACCATCATGCACAAAGCAGTGATGGTCATTTTGATACCCATCGGGTCAGTCCAGAGTACATTCAAAAATCCAGGGTTAACAATTTGCAATGTGGCTCCAAGCACAAAAGGTAGCAAGGTCAATATCCAGGCCGACAACTTTCCTTCTGCTGAGAGCACGCGTATGGTGCCCATCAGTTTTAAACGTTCCCTGATGATCGTGCTGATATTGCCGAGTAATTCAGAAAGATTACCGCCAGTTTCGTGTTGAATCAGCACAGCAATGACAAAATAGCTAAGGTCAGTACTCGGCACGCGCCTACCTAGATTAGTTAAAGCCTCTTGTGTTGATATACCGTAATTAATTTCTTCGAATACCGTTCTGAACTCAGACGCTATTGGCTCAGACATTTCGTTACCCACCATACGCAAGGCACTAGGAAATGCATGTCCAGCCCGCATGGCGCGGCCCATCAAATCCAAAGCATCAGGCAGCTGGTTTTCAATCGCGGTCATGCGTTTACTTTTTGCGCTTAGAATATAAATTAAAGGAAGCGCGCCTGCAGCAATCGCAAAAATAATTAGCAAAATCGTAGGCAACGCTAAAAATATAGCGACCACGACGCCAAAAGCAGTAAGAATCAGAGTGATACCTAGAAAAGCCGCTACACTGAGATTCAAGCCGGATTGCAACAATAGTCGATCCAGCAGATGGATTCTTGGAATGCTCAGTAATAGTTTCTGCAGTTCCGGAGTTTGTGCAAGCAAACGCTGCTTGGCCAGAGTCGCACCCTGACCACGGCCGCTGCCAGCCGATATCGCCTGCAAACGTTTTGCGATGCGAGTTTTTTCCGGCCCCTTGTAGGCATTCCATGTCAGAAAAACACCTTCAAGGAATAATACAACCGCAAAGAAACCTAAAACTACAAACAAATAATAGAGGAAGTCCACGTCAGCCTCCTATTCAAAAAGGACTGTTGGGTCGAATAACTCATCAGAAACTTTAACGCCATGTGTACGCAGGCGCTCAACAAACCGTGGGCGAATACCTGTCGCCTTAAAGTGGCCTTTCACAGTGCCGTCTTCTGCAACAGCAGTTTGCTCGAAAGTGAAGATATCCTGCATGGTAATGATATCGCCCTCCATGCCGGTAATTTCCTGAATGCTGGTTACTTTGCGCTTACCGTCACTCAAGCGAGACAGATGCACCACGGCTGTCAGTGCTGAACTGATTTGCTCACGCATGGCTTTGGGAGGTAAATTGAAGCCTGCCATACCAAACATATTTTCGAGACGGGTCAGGGCATCACGCGGCGTATTGGCGTGCACTGTTGCCATAGAGCCTTCATGGCCGGTGTTCATTGCTTGCAGCATATCTACCACCTCTGCTCCGCGCACCTCACCCACGATGATACGGTCAGGACGCATCCGCAAGCTGTTACGCACCAGCATCCGCGGCGTGACCTCGCCCTTACCCTCAATATTAGGCGGACGCACTTCCAGTCGAACTACGTGCGGCTGTTGCAGTTGCAACTCAGCGGCATCCTCAATAGTAACAATACGCTCTGAAACCGGAATGCTGGCCGACATAATGTTCAGCAATGTGGTTTTACCAGTACCGGTACCACCTGAAATAAGTATATTGACCTTGGCTTTCACCAAGCCCTGTAATATTTCAGCCATGGGTGGTGTCAGACTTTTGTTTTCAATAAAGTCTTTCATCTGCAGCGGTATCAATGCAAAGCGGCGAATAGACATCAACGCACCATCAACAGCCAATGGCGGAATAATCACATTGACGCGAGACCCATCAGGCAGGCGTGCGTCGACCATAGGGCTAGATTCATCCACACGGCGACCAACACCGGAAACAATCTTATCGATAATTTTGAGCAAATGCGCTTCACTCTCAAAGCGCACATCGGTCAGTTCCAGCTTGCCCCTGCGCTCTACGTAAACTTGTCGGTAGGTATTTACCAGAATATCTGAAACTGTTGAATCTGCCATCAGCGTTTCCAGCGGGCCTAAGCCTAAAACTTCATGCTGAATATCGCGCACCAGATTCATGCGCTCTGAATCATTAATCGCAATCGTTTCTTCAGTCAGCAAACGCTCAACCAGCGTTTTGAGTTCCTCTCGCAAGCGGTCGCCCGACATGCTTTCCATCATGGCCAGGTCAACGCGATCAAGCAACTTGCGGTGGATACGCGACCTTAATGCCTGATATTCCTGATAGCCCATAAATCCGTACTGTTGCGGCGCTTGCGCCTGGGCTGTAATTGAAACCGGGGCTTCGTCTTTTTTAATTTCTTCTAATCTATCGCGCAGTGACATAATTCTTATCCTTCCTTGAATCAGCATATATTTGCTGATTTCTATTTCTAATTAGCTTTGCTGACTTTCTCAGCGAAATAATTTTGAAAGCCAACCGGTTTCCTTAGACCCCTGTATCTCTGTCAGCTTTTCCGCAATATCCTCTAAACTCTTGGTTACTACATCGTGTCTAGAAATTTTCATAATTGGCACACCCTGGTTTACAGAAGCTGAAACCGCTGCATAACTGTTAGGAATGCGTTCATAGACCTGCATCTCTAAAGTTGCTTCCACGTCCCGCACATTAATATCACTGGCTTTCTCATAGCGATTGATCAGCAGATTAATTTTTGCTTTTGGATAACCCAAGGAAAGCAAAATTTTAATCAAACGTTTAGAGTCTCTGATAAATGGTAATGTCTGCTGTAATACCAAGAAAATATTATCCGCATGATCCAACGCTTTCAGGCTGCTGGAATTCAGGGAACGGCCTATATCCAGAATAACGAAGTCATATTGCCGTTTAGCCAGTTTAATCAGCGTATCAATATGCTGTGGCTTCACTTCTACTGCACGCTCAGCATCTTCAGGTGCTGCCAGCACACCGAAATTTGGCAAAATCTGTACCATTGATGAAGACAGTAGTGAAGCATCCAAGCGCGAAATGTTGCCGGCAACATCAGCGAGCGTATTGGGAGGCACATGGTCAGACAAAAACAAAGCTGCATCACCAAACTGTAGGTTTAAATCCAGCAATGCCACTTTAATGTCACTATGCGTTGCCGCCAAAATATAACCCAGATTACAGGCTAAAAATGTAGCACCGCTACCGCCCTTGCCTGAAGTCACTACAATCACCTTGCCCTGTTTTGTTGCAGCCGCATAATTTGACTTGCTCTCTACGCGATGCACCGCACGCAGCAATTCTTCATTGACCAAAGGCAGCTTCAGTACATCTTTAACACCAATACGCAGCGCGCTAATCAAAAACTCCTGAGACACGGTCTCATTCAGCATAATAAAACCGGTATTCGGGTACTGCATGCACACCTGCTCCAGCGCTGCCAAGTCTTTCGCATCAACCCCGGATTCATCCAGAATCACCACATCAGGCTGTTCTTTGTTGATCAGATTGATAATATTCACCGCCTTATCCAGAGTGCCATCAAATAGATAAAACGCACGCTGTGGATTTTCTTCGAGCAATACGCGGCGAATACCCTCCATCAAGGACTTGTTAGGTGAAATTATTGTTATTTTCATTTGCTTCATTTTTATATTTTCAACCAGATTAATTAACCAGAATATCCCATGCTTTCTGCGGGCATAGTGACCGTTGAAGCTGGAATAGGAACTCTTAAATAAGGAAACAAGCTAACCATTGGCGCATATGTCGCACCTGTAATCGATACTCGCACATAAGCAATACATCCAGTTGGGCCGCTTAAACATTCTGTAATATTGTCGCTGGGGCTATCTGGAAAAGTGGTAAGTATCGCTCTATTACCATTTAAATATTCAATGGTAATTCTAGCGGGAGTAATCTCTGCACCTGCTGGTAAGTTAGCAGTAGCTCCGAACAACGCAAGTCTTTTAATCTCATCTTCTTCACTTGTGCTATCAACTGCCCATCTGACCACAGCCTCTCTGGCGGCGCGGCGCGTTACTTCCTGTACACTATTAAAAACATAGAACAACCGACCAAGCTCCAAAATACCAAAAAGCACTGTAAATAAGAGCATCGCAATTATTGCGAACTCAACTGCGGCGACACCGCGCTGTGAACGAAATACGTTATTGTATGATTTCAACGTTTTCAACATGATCCTATGCCTGTACAAAGATAACGCATCGTTGTTGAAGGAGATAATGCAATATCATTCCATCCAGTGGCACCTGATTCTGTAATAAATGGAATCCAATCACCTATATCCACACTGAAATTAACAATTGACACACGCACATGAATTGGAGCTGTACCATTCGTACAACCTTGACTCACATAACTCGCATTCAGACACTGAACTTGAACATTAGTACTAGTTAATGTTGGAGACACCTTAGCGCCATTAATGCCAGCCGCATAAACTACTAAATCCTCAGCATCATTCTTTGCAGTTGCTATGGCATCTTTATCTGCCATAGACATTAAACGTGCACCATCGCGAGTTGCTTTAGCTAAAGCATCGTAGTACCAGAATGTTCTGCCAAATTCAACGACACCAGCCACTATTAAAAGCAAAGGTATGATTATTATTGCAAACTCAACTGCAGCAACTCCATTCTGAAACTGACCAACCTTTTTCAACTTTGTTAATGAAAATTTATGACACATAGCTTCACCTGTAAAGTCTGATTTGTGCCGCTGAAGGAAGTGGGATGGATATTAGGCCTCCAAATTCACCATAAATATTTGTTCCACTAACGGTAGTCACATCTGTCTGTAACAAGAACCTTCCTACTCCAAGTACCGGTATTGGATCGCATACTCCACCACCACCTGTAATCGCACCGCAGTTAACGATAAGTGTATTGATAATACGGCGCCCATTACCAGTATATTTTTTAGTCCAGCTAGCGCCGATATGCGTTGGACCTCCCCTATATAACGATGGCCAGTCTGTAGAAAGTGCATCCACCGGGTCCGCACCAGCACTCGGTTCCTTTAAAGGCCGATAATTAGACCACAATACGCCATAATTATCGCTACAGTTACCACTGCATCCTCCAGTCAAATCATTGTTATCTTCACTTCTTTCCAATATACCTTGTGAATTTGGCGGACCGCTTGGCTGAGTGAATACCGGACTATCTAGATAGGGATTTGCTAATCTGGAAGCTAAATCAACGGTAACAGATTGCTTCGTAGCACGATCATCATCTGCATAACTCATCCACCTAGTTGCTATAGCTGTGCCTGCATAGTTGGGCGTAAAATCTGTAAGGTCAGAATCTGTTCCAACCGTTTCACAACCAGCAACTGTATTTGTTAAAAATCTTGTGTTGAAGGCATCTTTTGATTTATTAGACTGTAGGCCTGTATTTGAATAAACGACTGAACCTAAAGCTCCGCTGAGCGAACTTTTACCGCCGCATAGATACGGCACCATTTTGTCATTATTTGCCGGATTGCCCACACACTCACTCGCAGTTTTAGCAGTTGGATGCACATAAAGCTGAGTGCCCGCCAAAATACCCGGAGGAACTCCTTTTGCAATATTAATAGAACCAAGTTCATAGGATGTGCCTCGGCGGAATCCATACTCCGCTAAGAATTTAGGCCAGCTGTTATTTTCTGATACGTAGAGCGACGGATTGTTAGAATCCAACGCACATACTGCCACAGGTAATATCTGGGTAACATAGCGTCCTGCTACCGCCATAGCGTATGTTTGCGTTTGTAGAATACTCCATATTCTGGCGAACCAGGTATTGAGTGTGCGGGTTCCCGTATCAACCTGTATGAAACTCAATCCCGCAGCTTCAGCAGCGTCATCAACAGAATCTGCACGTACCATTGAGCAACCATCACTATCGCTTGCACCAAAGCGCGACCGACTAGGGCAATTACCAAAATATATATCTTCGATAGTAATATCTACGGGTATGTTATTAAAACCATAATTATTCCTTCCAGCGGTTTCAATCGCATATTGGACAGCACCTTTTTGGGTTGCATCACAACCTGACAAGCTTGAATTCAAACGGCATAAAGTACCATCTAAGCGCTCACCACCACTTAATGCTGCCGCATCAGCCGCATTTTGTAGTCCGGTTTTATTGATATAAAGATGGCCTAAATCAAGCACCAATCCAAGCATACCGACAAGCGCAACAAGGCTAATAGCAACAATAATCGCTACCGCGCCCTGCTGGCGTGATTTAAATTTTGCTCTAATGCCTTGTCGCCTGATCATGATATGCTCCTTCATCACCGCTTACTTTAGCTACATGCTATCTTGATGTACCAACATTGCCGGTACCAGCACCACCAGTCATGCCAGCGGCACCGGTACCAACGCCTATTGTGAATACATTAGGTGTGGCTACGGGCTGAACAAAAGACCTGTGATATCTGCTCATAGCAGCATCTGCAGCTAAGCCATCAACGCCAGCAACAGGATCTGTATTCAACGAAGCATCAGGGTTGATAATTTGCTGCGCTTTTGCTGCGTTCACCGCCTTACCGAAATTATCATCTAATTTCGGTGCAGGGCTGGCACAACCAACCAGCCCAATGCTCACCAAAATTGAGAGAACCAGTGTAAACGGCGTTAGTTTTAAATTTAATGTATCCATGATTCTCTCCTTATTTCATTTCAAAGCCATCGTTAGCGCTTTGCTCTACCGGCGCTGGCGCTGCAGCATCACTAGATGAAGTTTCAGCTTTTGGTGCAGATTCAGTTGGTTTGCCCTCTAATTTTCCTTCCAGAAAGAACTCCGTTCTACTTGGCTGATTAAAGTTATCAGTAGGTAGTGCATAATTAGGCGGCAACGGTTTAACCAGACGTGGAGTCACCACAAATAACAGTTCTGTTTTTTCGTTTTGAAACGAACTGCTTCGGAACAAAGCACCTAAAATTGGAATCTCGCCAAGAATCGGGTAGCGCTTGATGCTCTCCGTGATATTGTTTTTTAACAGACCTGCAATCGCAAAACTTTGACCATCGTTCAGCTGCACTGTGGTAGAAACACGTCTGGTGATCAGCGTAGGGTAATTAGCAATTGTAGTGTTCGCGGTCTCTGATGCTTTAGCTAATTCTGTAACCTCTGGTGCCACACGCAGGTTGATACGGCCTTCTTCCAACACTGTAGGGGTAAATCTCAGGCCAACACCAAAATCTTTTTCTTCCAGAGTAATGGCGTTATTTGTACCGCCCTGTGGAACCGGAATATAGAATTTACCGCCTGCCAAAAAGCTGCCCTCTTGGCCGCTGATCGCAATAATATTTGGCTCCGCTAATATTTTCAGAACAGTGTCAGTCTTATCAGCATCAATAGTCACTGTGGTATCGCCATTACGGAACGTAAGCTTACCCGCGGCCCCAAGCGAGAAACCACTCAAAATATCATAAGCAACACCACCATTTGCTCTGCTGGCTGCAAAATTCACACCTAACCGGTCTAGTAAATTTTTGGATATCTCAGCCATTTTTACTTCCAGCATTACTTGTTGCGGCGCACCAACATTTAGCATATTGATAACTTTATTGTCTTTACCCGCGTAAGCTTCAGCGAGTGTCATTGCTTTATCTACTTTAACCGCGTCAGTCACTGTGCCGCTCAGCACCAGTGATTTACCTGCGGTACCAACAAGAATGCCTTTTTCATTAGGCAGCATTTGCTGTAACTTAGCCTGTAAGGCAGTAGCGTCCATCGCTACAGTGCTGCCAATCACGCCAATATCCATGATAGTGACCTGACCCGATTTATCCCAGATCATCAATGAAGTTGTGCCCACATTTTTAGCATGGAGCAAAATCTCTCTAGGTGTCGTCACTTCCACCTGAACAATCTTGTCGTCTTCCACCTTTACCTTTTTCAGGCTTACCCCTACAGGCATCCTGACAAGGTGAGATTGGCCCGGAGACAATTCCATTCTCGGGGCTATCTCTGTCGAGGTTGGTATTATTCTGCTTTTTGTTGCCACTTTAGTGCCAACAGGGTCTGCCGCGTAAACCGGCGCGCCGATAAATACTGCAAAACCCAGAACAGCCACCATAGCTTTTATGCTATGCCGTGCCAGATAACACGATAAGTTGTGCGCCATAAGACTTTTTACGTTGCTGTATTCATTCATTTCAACTCTCCCTAGCAATATCCCAAATTCACTTAAGAGTGACACTTCTCGAATTGCCATCACATTAAATTTACAATTGTTTTCTGTGTAAGACTAAAATTTTTCAACTGATGTCACATTGCCTCTGACAACCTCAACCTGTTCGTAAGGCTCAGCAGGTTTAGCAACTGCTTTACGACGCACCACTTTTTTCACCACAGGCTTAGCCGCTGCAACTTCAGATTTAGCATCAGTAACGACAGGCAAGGCCGCTGGCTGAGTATCACCATTCAGCAGATCTTTTTTGGT
>Ga0207972_100106_pt1 | contig 31171 bp, 27 predicted proteins | sample LakWasMe75_LOW10_2_FD_183903 | JGI IMG/M metagenome (GOLD analysis project Ga0207972, IMG submission 183903) | Freshwater sediment methanotrophic microbial communities from Lake Washington under simulated oxygen tension - Sediment Metagenome... | ecosystem: Environmental > Aquatic > Freshwater >...
TGCAGAAAAGCAACAATCGCTTCCATTTCAGTGTTACCAAAGACTTCGTTAGCAGAGTTTTTAATTTCCTCATCGCTATAAGGCACACCGGCGATTTGAAGAGCACGCAAGTGAGACGGCAGGTTTTTCGCATCAACCAGATTTTTCTCCAGCCAAGGATAAGCCGGCATCACTGATTCCGGCACCAGGTCGCGAGGGTTGATCAGATGGATACGATGCCATTCATCACTGTAACGGCCGCCTACACGGTGCAGGTCGGGACCTGTGCGTTTACTGCCCCATTGGAATGGACGGTCATAAACAAACTCACCAGCAACTGAATAATGACCGTAGCGCAGTGTTTCTGCTTTGAATGGACGGATCATTTGTGAGTGGCAGTTGTAGCAGCCTTCACGAATGTAGATATCACGTCCCGCCAACTGCAGCGCAGTGTAAGGTTTTAGACCTTCAACCGGCTGCGTCGTTGATTTTTGGAAAAACAGTGGCACGATTTCAACCAAACCACCGAATGAAACCACAACCAAAATCAACACAATCATCAAGAAACTGTTGGTTTCGATTTTCTCGTGGCTAAATCCTTTTTGTGTTTTGTCTCTTGGACTCATGACCTTATGCATAAGAAACTGTTGAAGGTATCCTAGCCCGTGATGCCTGTCCCATCTGTATTGTTTTAATTGTGTTCCACAGCATAAGCAACATGCCAGACGCATACATCAAACCCCCAATCATACGGATCACATAGAATGGGTGCATTGCTTTAACAGATTCAACAAAGGTGTAGGTCAATGTGCCATCATCGTTGATTGCACGCCACATCAAGCCGGCAGTAACACCTGAGATCCACATCGCTGTGATGTATAGCACCACGCCGATAGTCGCTAACCAGAAGTGCAACTCAATCGCTCTTTTGCTGTACATTTGTTTCAGGCCCCACAAACGTGGTGTCAGGAAGTACAGTGAACCCATAGAGATGAAACCAACCCAGCCTAAAGCACCTGAGTGCACGTGACCAACAGTCCAGTCTGTGTAGTGTGACAATGCATTTACGGTTTTAATCGCCATCATTGGGCCTTCAAACGTACTCATGCCGTAGAAAGACAAGGAAACGATCAGAAAGCGCAGGATAGGGTCATCGCGCAGTTTGTGCCAAGCACCTGACAAAGTCATCATGCCGTTGATCATACCGCCCCAGCTAGGTGCCAATAAGATCAAAGAAAGTACCATACCCACTGATTGTGTCCAGTCAGGTAAAGAGGTGTAATGTAGGTGGTGTGAACCAGCCCACATGTAAGTGAAGATCAACCCCCAGAAGTGGACGATAGACAGACGATATGAGTACACTGGGCGCTCAGCTTGTTTAGGAACAAAGTAGTACATCATGCCCAAAAAGCCTGCTGTTAACATGAAACCAATTACATTGTGCCCATACCACCATTGAATCATTGCATCCTGAACTCCAGCATAGGCTGAGTAAGATTTCATCCACTCAGCGGGTATTGCCATGCTGTTTACAAAATGTAAAATAGCTAGAACAATAATATATGCACCAAAAAACCAGTTTGCTACATAGATGTGTTTTACTTTTCTGGCTTTAATTGTGCCAAAAAATACTTTGGAATATAAAACCCAAACCAAGAATAACAGTATATCGATTGGCCATTCCAGCTCAGCGTATTCTTTACCTGACGTATAACCTAAAGGTAAAGTGATTGCTGCTGCCACGATCACTGCCTGATAACCCCAGAAAGTGTAGCGTGCTAACAGCGGGAATGCCAGTTTGGTTTGGCTGGTACGTTGTACAACGTAGTAAGATGTTGCAAACAATGCACAGCCACCGAAGGCAAAAACTACCAAATTAACGTGCAAAGGTCTTAATCTACCAAAACTTGTCCATGGCAAACCAAAGTTTAATTCAGGGTTTACAAGCTGGGCTGCAATAATTACGCCCATAAGAGTGCCGACAACTCCCCAAATTATTGCCATGAATGTGAAACGTCTTACGACATAATCATCATAGAACTCATGGATAATAAAATCAGCCTCCGAATTCGAAACCGTAGACTTAACTGAAGAAGGTGAAGTTAATGTTGATTTGCTAATATTCATTACTATTATCTCTATCTAAAACTTAAAATTTTCAGAAACTAAATATCAGAGAGAGTAATAATTGTTTTTGCGTAATTTGAGTTTTAAATTACACAATAAATTGACGTTAAAAGCTTAAACCTCAATTATCCTTTGTACCGATTCAACAGCACTTTTGTGTTAAAACACTATCACTACTCACTAAATAAACATCAGTATGAGTTCAAACCAGTTTGAAGAATAATGAAATTTAACTGGTTTTAAATTCATTAATTTTGATATTAATATTTATCCTGCTTTATTCAGACATTGCTGGCAACAATATGGAAATAGCACTTTAATTTTAAATAATTCGACTCCGAATAGTAAAATTGCGGTACATTTTTCATGAAAAATGCAATTTAAAAAATTTCAAACAGTAAACAATGAAATACAATTCGCATTTAATGCATAAATATTGATATGAATATGGATATAAATTTAATTCGTACATTTATAGAAATAACGAAAACGGGCAGCTTTATCAGCGCCGCAGAACGTTTACATGTTACCCAGACCACGGTGACAGCCAGAATTCACTCTTTAGAAGATCAGCTTAAATGCCGCTTATTTATTCGCAACCGTAGCGGCGCAAATCTTACTGAAAATGGTAAGCATTTTATTTCGCATGCAACTCAACTAATACAAGTATGGGAAGCCGCAAGAAGAGATCTGCCTTTACCTGAAGGTGATAAAATATCTATTAGCATAGGCGGTGAGTTAAGTTTATGGAATCCATTAATGCTTGCCTGGCTGAATAGACTTAGGGAGATCCAATCTGAGGTAGCTATTCATGTTGAGATTGGCGAGTCACACACATTGCATCAAAAACTTGAAAGTGGGTTGATCGACATTATTCTGGTTCATCGTCCGGAATATTGGTCAGGTATGCAAGTTGAGCAGATTTTAGAAGAAAAACTGGTCATGGTACGCTGCCCTTCCAAACCCGAACCCTATGTGTACATCGACTGGGGTAAGGAATTCCGACAGCAGCACGATGCAGCATTACCTCACCTAGCTAAAACCAATCTGGTTATTAATTTTGGGCCCCTGGCTTTGTTTTATTTACAGAATAATGGTGGTAGCGGGTATTTCAGGACGCGTGTAATTCAGGCTCCTCTGCAGGAAGGAACGCTTGAGCTGGTACCTCAGGCGCCGGAATTCTCATATCCTGTGTATCTCATATACCCTCGTGATAAGCACAACCTGGCAACATCCAGCGCGTTGACCATTTTAAAAGACACAATCAGCGACGAGATCAGCTGGTCCCAGTACTAAACAGCCTCTAAATCTATATATTAAAATTTCTGATATAAAAACCATAAATTATTCATTATAAATAATCATCTATTCTTTCTATACTTGTCGCCCATATAGCCAACTGCACCTTGGCTAACTTGAACTTTAGAAGATTGTCACGATGATTAAATGGGAACGTTGTTCCAATGAGCTCCCAACCACTCAATTTTTAATATTAAACATTGCTCTAGGTTTTGGACATTTCATAACAATACTGAATGCAGGTGCGTATCTTCCTATGCTTCCCTACGTAGCGGGAAGCATAGGCGAAGGTCTACCTTATGTCGTTTGGGGGCAAAGCAATTACTTTGCCGCAATGGGCGCAGCCTTTCTGATTGCTCGCCCATTGATGCTTAGATTTGGCGCCGTCAATACAGCAATATCAGCCTATACCGTATTTGCCTTGTCTTGCATGTTCGTTTTATTGACCACATCAATCTACCCGCTTATGACGGCGGCCAGAACATTGCAAGGTTTTTCAGCTGGTTTAAGTTTGTCGCCCTCACTATCAATTCTGTTAATGCACTACAAGAAACCTAAGCAGCATATAGCCTTAGCATTATGGGGTATCGCAGCTTTCACACCCTTTTCCATTGGCCCTGCGCTAGGTGGGTTTTTTGGATTTGTCCTAGGCGACTGGAAGTTACTTTTTACTGTATCAGCAATCCTGATTACGATAGTTGCAGTAATCATCTGTATCTTGCACAGAAAAACTGTTCCCCAATCTGATAAATCCTATCCTATTCAATCCCATTTATTTTTATTCTCACTGTTTGCGATAGCTTGTTTTGCGCTGCAAGAGTTCTTCAATATAGGCCTAATTTCAGCCCTAACAAGCCGAGAAGATGAACTGTGGCTGGCAGCAGCAATATTCTGTTTCTTTTCAGCATTTTTTTGGTTTAAAAACAATAGTGCCAAGTATCCGTTGTTAAATTTCAAAGTCTTCAAATATCCCAATTATGCATTTGGATTGATCATGTTGTGTCTTGCCTTCATGGCGTTACAAAGCTCTATAGTTCAGTATCTGATTCGGCTTCAGTTGATCGAAGGCTATACCGCCTGGCATGCAGGATTAATGTTTTTACCGATTTTTGTATTTTCAAAACCATTAAATATTATGGCTCAGTATTTTATACACCATGGATATGATCCAAGGATGCTTGCCTGTATTTCATGTTTCGGATTTGCAATCAGTTTTTGGTGGATGAGCAGTTTTGCACGCCCTGCGCCTTGGGAATGCTTGCTATGGCCACAATTTTTAGAGGGTGCAGCAATGGGATTGCTTTTAATTTCGATGACAACAATCGCTTTAGGCAACGTACCTGCAGAAGAGCAGTTACATGCGGTAGATATATTAAATACTTTTAGAAATATTGCAGCCGGTCTCGCAATTACACTGTCAGACATAGGATGGGATCATTACGTAGCAAATGTAAAAAATTACATTACTTTTCAGAGCAGCTTCAGCAAAGAAGCACTCACAGCACACTTCTATGGATTAGGCCTCTCAGAACCTGAAATACAACATGTATTTCGCCTGAAAGTGAATTTAGTTAGCGGCCTGCTTACACTTAATGCTATGTTTTACACGTTAACACTCATTTTTATTTTACTGGGAGTGATGGTCTGGTGGGCCAACCCCAAGCACATTGTACATAAAGCTACGGTTCAGGATAGCGTCGTTGAGAGTTTGGGAGAAGAGCCGTGACCTATCGCTATAACGCTATAACAGCTTTGTGGATGATATTAATGTCGGGATGTGTGCCTGCGATAAAAAACAATGCTGAAAAAATTAAAGAAGTGAAAATTCCCGTCCATTTGATAACTTCCAATAGCGCAGTAACAAATGGTAATGATGAAAATAAAATGAATGAATGGTGGAGGATTTTTAAAAACAATGAATTGGAAGACTTGCTAAAATTAGCGCAACAAGACAATCCATCTATATCAGAAGCCAGAAGCAGACTTGACATTGCTCAAGCAGAGTTAAGGCAGTCAAAATCCACTCAGTTACCCAGAGTGGATGCGGCCGCATCCATTACACGTCTGCATTATTCCGACAATGGTGATCATGGAATTTATAATGGAGAAACCCATACTGTTAGAGTTGCAGATCCTCTAATAATTAATTATCGTCCTGACTTTTTCGGTAAAGATAAGGAAGTTATCGCTAGTGCAGCTGCCCACTCTGAAGTGCATAAAGCGCTTTTGACAGGTAGTTTAATTTCACTTCGGCAATCAGTGATTAAGACCTATTTTTCCCTGATTACAGCAGACGACCTAGTCAAAACTCAGTTAGAGATCATCCAATTAGCAAAAGAAATAGAAAATATAAACATCATTGCATTGCAAGCCGGATTGCAACCAGCCTCTGCAGTTCTGCCGATACGATTATATCTTGATCAATCCAATGTAAGCTTATCGCTTATTAACCAGCGGAAAAGTGCTTTGCAATATGCACTTTCGCATCTTTTAGGTAGAGGCCCAGATAAGGTAATAGAGCCGCAGCAGAATCGTTTACATATACCAAAGCAATTGCCTATTCCGGAAACCATTAATCTTGACTCAATTTCAAGACGGCCAGACATTCAAGCTGCATTATGGAAAATCTATTATGCCGCGCATATGGAAAAAGTTGCTCAAAAAGATTTTTATCCCAACATTAATATACGTGCTTTGTTGGGGTTTAATAGCCTGAGATTGGCTAATCTAATTGATTCCGGCAGTCTAACACATGCCGTTGGTCCGGCACTAAGTTTACCTATATTCAATCATAATGAGTTGAAGAGTAGATTTGATGCAGCAACGGCTGCTTATGATGCAGCGGTGTTTGCTTACAATCATTCAGTTCTGAATGCAGCTAAAGAAGTTGCCACCAATCTTGAAAATCTCGAAAACACTAAAAACATATTGGAATCCCAATCATTGATTCTTGAAAATCGGGCTACTTACGCAGAATCCATTCATGCAGAATTTAATAGCGGAATTAGTAATAAATCATCTTACTTAGAAGCTTTAATAAACAACAAGCTGGCATATGCAGATTTTCTGCAATCTAGATTAAATTGGTTATGTGCAATTACCGATATGGCAACTGCATTAGATGGTGAGCTAAAGAAAGCAGGAAATGACATTCAAAATTAAAAACAGATATCGCAGAATTCATATTTTATTTGTACTGGTAATGCTTTGTTTACTGGCCGGATTCTCTTATTGGCAGTTATTCCTGGATTCGAATATTGACTGTGACGACGCTTACGTTGCTGGTAATATTATCCCAGTTCATGCTTTAGTGCCCGGAATCGTGACTAATATTTATGCGGACAACACGATGTATGTCAATACTAATCAGGTATTGGTTAAGCAAGAGAGTTATTTAGCAAAGCAACGCCTAGACAGATCTTCAGCTGCGCTAGCTGAAAGCATTCGTTACACACGCAGCCAGTTTGCACAAGTTCGGCAAACAGTGGCTGCAGTCTCAAGTCTGTATGCTCAGCGCGAGAAAATAGAGGACAACTTATTGCGTTACACAAAAGCTGAATCTGGCGGTGCAGCATCCGCCCAAAAAGTAGCAGATACTAGAGCAGATATTGCCATTATAGACAATGATATTGAAGCAGCTAAGGCTAACCACCAAAAGGCCCTGGCACTTACTGGCAAATCTACAGTGCTTGACCATCCATCAGTCCAGAAGCTTAAAGCTGAATTCATCGAAAATTACATTCTATATCGGCGTTCAGAAATTACTTCACCTGTTGCAGGGTATGTTGCCAATCGCCGAGTTCAGGTCGGCCAGTCTCTAGAAAGAGGGCAACTGCTTATGCATATCATACCACTTGACGGTCTCTGGATTACTGCAAATATAAAAGAAACGGATATGCATCGCGTGCAACCAGGGCAGGATGTGACTGTCAATGCCGGTATGTATGGTAATGCTGTGACTTACCATGGCAAGGTTCTTGGAATTGAGCCTGCCGGTGGGAGCACCTTCAGCCTTTTTCCGCCGGAAAATACTACAGGTAACTATATTCATATTGTAGAACGCGTCCCGGTACGTATCAGCCTGTCTAAACAGGAACTTATAAAGCATCCACTCAGGCCAGGACTATCTGTACGGGTTAAGATTCTCAGCAAAATAAAGTCTGGTTCTGAAAATTTGATTTCACATGTAACGATAGATAGTCAAAGTTTTTCAACTTCTATTTTTGAAAGCGAGATGAATGAAGCTTTATCTGCTGTTCAGACAATCATGAATAAAAACTAACTAAGTTACAAATTGAATCGCCACTAGTTTATTGGATGCCTTTGCGGGACAAAGCCGTCAATCATTTTAGGCTAAAAATTATCTACAGCACCAAGAGCGATTCAGTTTTAGGTAACATCGCAACACCAATCCCATATAGGTTTTTACAACGAGGTATTGCTGTTTCAGCATCACGGTAAATTTTGTCGTTAGCATAAGACGGTGATATAAAGTAAAGCTTGCAACTAAGCTAAAAAGTATAATATTTTTCATAAATTACTTTATTAATTCAATTTTAAGACTAGCTGACGTCCAGTATTTTATAAATTATATGCTTCATTCACCAATTGAAAACATGGCATCCAAGTCATGTTTTGAATAGGTTTTATATGCTAGTAAGGTGTCTGTTTTTTCAATGCTGTCTATCTTTAATAAGTGATTTGTAACCAGTACTGAAAGATCATCAATATTCTGTACTCGCACTATGGCAATCAAATCATATCGGCCGCTGACAGAAAAAACCTCTGATATTTCAGGCATGTCATTTAATAGTTCAGCAGTTTCATTGATTTTGTGTCTTTCAATATTCATTAAGATGATGGCTGATATCATAATTTTGTGCATTCCTTTTACTATTAAGAGTTTGCTGTTTTCAGAGTAGCTAATCGTTTAATTGATTAGCTACTCTAAGTTAGCCTGTAGTTATAACAAAATTAAGTTTTTACATGACACCTTGATCAATCATTGCATCTGCTACTTTGCGGAACCCAGCAATATTTGCACCAAAAACTAAATTATCTGGCTGACCAAACTCTTTGGCAGTCTCACTAGCGTTCGTATAGATATTGCGCATGATATTGAATAGCTTGCCATCCACTTCTTCAAATGTCCATTGTTGCATGCTTGAGTTTTGGGCCATTTCTAGCTGGCTTGTCGCAACACCGCCAGCATTAGCGGCTTTACCGGGGCCATAAGCAATCTTAGCCTTAAGAATTTTCTCTACAGCTTCGGGTGTTGATGGCATGTTAGCTCCCTCTGATATACAAATACAACCGTTATTCAGCAAGGTTTCTGCATCATCGCCATTCAGCTCATTTTGAGTCGCAGACGGAAACGCTACTTGGCATGGAACTGACCATACATGATTTCTACCTGCTGGATAATCAGCGACTGATGTATATTTAGCATCTGGATGATGCTGAATATATTCTGATAAAGATGCAGTCTCAACCTCTTTCAACTGTTTCAGCGTCGCAACATCAATTCCTTTTTCATGATAGATCATGCCTCGCGAGTCACTACATGTTACGGGTTTTGCCCCAAGCAGATACAATTTTTCAATCGTGTAAATTGCAACGTTGCCAGCACCAGACACTGCACAGATTTTTCCTTCCAGGCTATCACCACGTCCTTCAAGCATATTCTGCGCAAAATATACTGCACCATAGCCTGTAGCTTGTGTACGCCCTAGCGAGCCTCCCCAGGGGATTTTTTTACCCGTCAGTACGCCATCAAAACTTCCGGTAAGGCGCTTGTACTGGCCATACATATAACCAATTTCACGAGCACCCACGCCAATGTCGCCTGCTGGTACATCGGTTGTAGGGCCAATATGTCGGTAGAGTTCTGACATGAAAGCCTGACAGAAACGCATAATTTCATTGTCAGATTTACCTTTAGGGTCAAAATCACTTCCACCCTTGCCGCCACCAATTGCCAGGCCTGTAAGAGAGTTCTTGAAAATCTGCTCAAATCCTAAAAACTTGATGATGCCGCCATAAACGCTTGGGTGAAAACGGATACCACCTTTATATGGACCAAGCGCAGAGTTAAACTGGATTCGATAACCTTTATTCACCTGTACATGGCCATGATCATCCACCCATGCTATACGAAACATGATTTGACGCTCCGGCTCTACGATGCGCTCGATGATGCCGTTTTTTCTATATTTTGGGTATTTATCCAACAATGGGCGTAATGAAGTTAATACTTCATCGACAGCCTGATAAAATTCAAATTCTGCAGGGCCTGATTTTTTCAATCTAGCAATTGCTTCTGCTACGTAAGGCATGTATTGCTCCTAAATCTAAAATTGCACCAAATTGGGGCTATATAATATTGTGCACCATAATTGAACAAAATAACTTAATAGAATATTTTTAGACGGGAGCGAGTAGTGGATTTTGTACAAAAGGTTGCATATTTGAAGTAATAAAATCAGATGTATAATCATGTAACGCAAGTTTTACGTCCCGCACCCGGTCTGCAGAGTCGGTAAATGCCGTGTAGAACTTGCGTTTTTTCTTTCAGCTTAAAATTAAGCACTCCATCCAAAAAAAATCCACTAATCAATATCTCAGCTAGGCCTGCTGATTGTTCTTTCAAAAAAAATAAGATTCGACCCAAATGTCCTGTAAGCGGGACAAAGCTGCCGGTCTACTTTAATCAGGGAATAACTGTTATATGCAGATTTTTTTCTTAAATGTGAGGTAAAAAAGTATCTAGTGCACCATAGTGTCGATTCAGCCGTTAAAACACACTTTTAATTGCAAAAAACACCTTAAATGAAAGGCCAGGATTTAAGTTTGATAACTCTATGGTTGCGCTATGCTGCGAGGCAATTTCTTTAACAATCGAAAGTCCCAAACCTGAACCAGCTATATTCTGATTTTCACCTCTGTAAAATCTTTCAAACACATGCTCTATATCATTTTGAGGGATTCCTAGACCAGAATCCTTCACTTCTAAAACGATATTACCAGCTTGATTAAATACTGAAACATCTATTTTTCCTCCATTAGGAGTGTATCTTATTGCATTATCTAAAACGTTATTGATCATTACTTTAATCTCTTGTTGCACACCGAACACTTCACATTGTTCGGCTTTAATTAAGCCCAAATCAATATACTTTTCTTGAGCAAGAGGCAATAACTCTTCAAAAGACTCTTTAACTAATGCCAGTAAATCGAACGACCGTATTTGTCTGGATTGGTTACCTGGTTCAAGACGGGCTAACGTGAGTAGTTGACTTACAAGTTTTTCTGATCGGTTGATTCCCGCTTTTAAATTTTGAATGGCGGACTCTCTTTCAAATATTGACTTCGCTTGCTCAAGTACAGTTAGTTGCAATTTAAGTGCTGTGATTGGCGTTCTCAACTCATGTGCTGCATCAGAAGTAAAACGCTTCAAAACACCCACCATAAAAGATACTTTACACATAAACACGTTAAGTGATTTTACTAGCGGCTTAATCTCACTAGGGACTTTATCATCTGCAAATGGATTTAGATCGTCGCTATTTCGGAACTGAATTTCTTTGGTAAGTATTGATAATGGTAAGAGAGCTTTACTGATCGCGAAGAATATCAATAACACTAAAACTGGTATAAATAGCAGCTGAGATGCCATTAAGCTGTAAGCAGTCTCATTAATCGTATCTTTTCTTAATCTTAAAGACTGTGCCACTTGGATAGTTTCTTCTTTGGCATTAACCACAAAAAATCTCCATTGTTTACCCTGTGATATTTGCGTAAACAGTCCTAGCGATGAGGAAAGTGGTACTTTAACTTCAGGGTGTGACACATACAGCACTGTGCCATCTCTAGCTAACACACGCACATAAAACTCCTCTTCCCTTTCGATTTTTGTACCTGAGCCCACTTGATTATTTCTGTAAAGATGAATGGTGTCCTGAATGGCGAGGTGTTGAGCAGCAATTGCAGTAGCTACTTGTTGCAAGTTAGTATCATATAACTCATCAAGCTCAACTTTACTCACCCAGTAAGAAGCCAAACTAATTAGGGCGTATATCACCAAAGTCGCCAGAGTGATATATATCAACAAAAATCGTTTGATAGAATAATTCATGAGCTGACTCTCACTTTGGGAAAGGTATACCCAACGCCCCTAACATTGATAATAATGTCAGTTTCAAACTTCCGTCTAATTGTATGAATGTGCACTTCTACAGCATTGCTTTCCACTTCTTCATTCCAACCGTATATTTTTTCCTCTAATTGACTTCTAGAGTAAATCACACCAGGATTTTCGAGCAGTATTTGCATAATGCTAAATGCTTTCACCGATAAGCGTTTCGTTCGACCACGAAAACTTAATGTATAGGTTGCTGGGTCTAAACTAGCATCACCACAACTGATTATTGGATTAGTGCGGTCTTGCCTTCGCCTAGCCAATACCCGAATTCGAGCCTCTAACTCCTCAACAGCAAATGGTTTTAACAGGTAATCATCTGCACCACAATCAAGGCCTTTCACACGGTCTTCGATGCTATCGCGTGCTGTGATTATAAGCACAGGAGTCACGACGCCCTTTTCACGTAACTGCACCAAATAGTCGAGTCCAGAACGCTTTGGTAAGCCAAGGTCTAGTAAAATCAAGTCATATTTCTCAAGGTTGAGGGTATGTTCGGCTGCAAAGGTATCTTTTACCCAGTTCACGGCATGACTTTTCAAAGCCTTTTGTAGACTTTCACCTATCATCTCGTCATCCTCAACTAATAATATCCGCACAATCCACCTTTAACCGTTCAATGTCAGAGATCCAACAGTAGCAAATTTTATAAATTAGATATTCCCATAGATTACTTAATGGAAACTTAAAAGAAATTGATGAAACTTTTAAGTTTCCGTTAAGTTTAAGCCTTTAAAGTATAAATTTATTTTACTAATAATGTCATGAACCATGTCATTTAAGTCGATTCACAACATACATCATTACGAGATTTTGCTAGCAGTGTTTGCCAATCTATTCCTGACACTGATGATAAAACAGATGTGATACAAAATGTGATTACCTATGATCAGCAACTCACTACCAACACTAAAAATGATATTCAGCAGATAGAAGCCACGCATCAAAAGAAAACGATACTGACCGAGTTAGAAGCGGTGTAGTTTAGCCCATATAAACCATACAATTCTTGCATGATTTATATGTTACCTAATTATAAGATTTATGCAAAATTTGCACATAAATTCTTAATTATAATAACTTTATTATTGTAAATCATATAGTTATATATCTGGTATGCACCTTGCAGTAAGTATTAAAGATAAACTAGATAATTACCTTTAGAGGAAAAATGCCAGTCACCTTTTTAAATTCTTTGTATCAGCCACTCCACATGAGGGGTAAGTTACCAACTCAAACATTCGCTATTTTGTCAGTGGTCACATTTATTATGCTGTCAGGTAACTTTTCGTTGTTCCATGGCATTTTAAATATATATCCACTGACACTACGTAATCTTCCGTTTCTATTTTCCTTAGCGCTATTTTTTACATCACTCACGGCAATATTTTTCTTAGCAATTAGTCATGGCAAATGGACGCGCTGGATTCTAGCTGCATTTTTGTTGATTGCATCACAGTCGGCTTATTACATGGATCACTTCGGTGTCATCATCGATACCGTCATGATTGATAACATCATGCAAACGAATAGAAGTGAGTTTTCAAGCCTCGTCACTTCCACTCTGGTTCTTAGAACTTTTATTTTGGGAGTTATTCCCGCCTGGCTAATATTAAAATTCTGTCCCGATCCACTTAGTTTTAAACAAGAGCTGAAATCTAGACTACGTTCAATATTGTTGTTTTTATTAGCCATAGTAATACTTGTTATTCCGTTTACTGCTGATTACACATCATTTATACGTGAACATAAAATCGTGAGGTTTTATTCAAATCCAACATATTCCGTTTACTCCGCGATTAAGTATGCTACGCAACTAACCAGTATATCTGCACATAATCTGCCATTACTTAAAACTGCTGAAGATGCTGTACATTTAGACCCGTCTAACAGTAAAAAAGAATTAATCATAATGGTAGTCGGTGAAACAGCACGTGCTGATAGGTTTTCTTTGAACGGCTATCAACGTAATACAAACCCGGAGCTATCCAAACAAGATATAGTCAGCTTTAGCAATGTCTCCTCCTGTGGCACATCAACAGGCGTCTCAGTACCTTGTATGTTTTCATCATTAGGACGTGAAAAATACGATAAGGAAAAAGCGCTCAATCAAGAAAATGTACTAGACGTACTTGCAAAGCACGGTATTGAAGTTTTATGGCGCGACAACAACTCTGATTCCAAAGGCGTAGCGACTCGCATCAAATACGAAGATTTCAAAACGCCGACGCTTAATCCAAATTGCAAAGGCGAATGTAGAGATGTGGGCATGTTGAGCGGCCTAGATGAATATATCTCAAAAAATAAAGACAAAAGCATGATGATTGTTCTACATCAAATGGGCAATCATGGGCCTGAGTATTATCGTCGTTATCCTAAGGAATTTGAACGCTTCAAACCGGCTTGCCAGACGGGTGAGCTTAGAGACTGCACTCAACAAGAAGTAGATAACGCTTATGACAATGCAATTTTGTATACAGACTACTTCTTATCTGAAGTCATCAATTTCTTAAAGAAATATGATGAAGAATATGAGGTTGCAATGTTATATGTGGCTGATCACGGTGAGTCCTTGGGGGAGCATGGAATTTACCTACACGCCGCACCCTATATGATCGCACCAAAAGAACAAACTCATGTACCTGTAATTGCCTGGACTGGTAAATATTTTGACTACAACCTCAATGATATTAAACCTTACAAGGATGTAGCAACTAGCCATGATGATTTGTTTTGTACATTGCTTATTGCATATGAATTAGAGTCCAAGATGTGTGCGACCAAGAATGCCATATTCGCAAAAAATAAAATATTGAAATCCTATGCGCTATTAGAAGATACTTCGAACAAAAATGTGGATTAGATGAATATGGAACGCTGGGTCATCTATGCATTTATCTCGATGTTATTTGCTGGCTTTACTGCTGTAATCGCAAAGCAAGGCTTAGCGGGCATTTCTGCGGAATTAGGCCTCACACTAAGAACTCTCTTTGTCTGTTTTTTTATCATCATATTTGGCTTATTAACAATTGCACCAACCGAGTTAAAACTGCTTCAAAAGGCTAATTACATATGGCTTTGTTTATCTGCCATCACTACTACCGGTTCGTGGATTTTCTATTATAAAGCGCTAAAAATGGGAGATGTTGCGACCGTTGCACTCATTGATAAAGGAAGCGTGGTTGTATCTGTATTACTAGCATGGTGGCTATTTAAAGAAGTAGTGACTTTTCGAATGATCATTGGTGCAATGCTGATTATCACTGGGATCATGGTCATTTCCAAGAAGTAAGAATAAACAAAAAGGGGCTATGTTGTGAAAATTGCCGTTGTCGGTACAGGTTATGTTGGTTTATCGCTTGCCGTTCTTCTTGCGCAACGTGAAGAAGTCATTGCATTAGATATCATTCAAAGCCGTGTTGATATGCTTAACAATCAGCAATCTCCCATTATGGACAATGAGATTCAAGATTATTTAAGCAACAAGCCCTTAAAACTTAAAGCAACGACCGACAAGAGAACTGCTTATCAAGATGCAGGCTTTGTCATTATAGCTACCCCAACTGACTATGATCCTAATGCCAATACTTTTAACACCGAATCTGTCGAGAGTGTAATTCGCGATGTAGGTGCAATCAACCCAGAAGCAGTGATTGTTATTAAATCGACAGTGCCGGTCGGTTATACCGAGAGAATAAAAACGGAACTTAACAATGAGAATATATTTTTCTCTCCGGAGTTTCTGCGCGAGGGTAAAGCTTTATATGACAATCTACACCCATCAAGAGTTGTTGTAGGGGAGGTGAGCAAGAGAGCTAAGCTATTTGCAGAGCTTCTTATGGATGCCGCATTAAAGCCAAGGGTCGATTTACTATTCACACATAATACTGAAGCAGAAGCAATCAAGCTATTTTCAAACACCTATCTCGCGATGCGGGTCGCATTTTTTAATGAACTTGATACTTATGCCTTGATTCATGGATTAAGTACACGAGAGATTATCGACGGCGTTTGCCTGGATTCACGGATCGGCAATCACTATAACAACCCATCATTTGGTTACGGTGGGTATTGCTTGCCCAAAGACGCTAAGCAGTTACTGGCCAATTACAAAAAAGTACCTCAGAACTTAATTCGAGCCATCGTGGAATCCAACGCAACCCGCAAAGATTTCATAGCGCAGGAAATTATTGATTTAAAACCTAAAGTTGTTGGCATTTATCGTCTCATTATGAAAGCAGGCTCCGATAACTTCAGGTCATCCAGCATACAAGGCATCATGAAGCGCATTAAAGCTAAAGGGATAGAAGTGATTGTGTATGAACCTGTGCTGAAAGCAGACACTTTCTTCAATTCAAAAGTTTTCAAAGATTTGTCACAATTTAAGCAGTTATCAGATGTTATTGTCAGCAATCGTATGTTGCAAGAGTTAAGCGATGTATCGCACAAAGTGTATACACGCGATTTATTTGGGAGTGATTAGTTGAAGATTCTGCTAACAGGTGCTGCTGGCTTTATCGGCATGCATGTCGCGCGCATTCTACTCGAACGTGGTGATGAGGTAGTAGGTATAGATAACCTCAATGATTACTACATACAGCAGCTCAAACATGACAGGCTTGCGCAGTTAGGTGGTTTTGCAAACTTTAAATTTATTAAAATGGATGTTGTCGATGCCAATGTGCTACAGCAGCTCTTTAGCCGTGAGCATTTTCAGCGCGTCATCCATCTGGCAGCACAAGCGGGCGTTAGATATTCGTTAACAAATCCTTCCGCGTACATTCAATCCAATTTAGTAGGGTTTTCTAATATCCTTGAATGTTGTAGACAACACCAAACAGAGCACTTGGTATATGCCAGCTCATCCAGCGTGTATGGCAGCAATAGTCATATGCCCTTCTCTGTGCATGACAATGTAGATCATCCATTGAGCTTATATGCAGCTACAAAGAAATCAAAAGAATTGATGGCGCATGCTTACAGCCATTTATACGGCATACCTACAACTGGATTGCGCTACTTTACTGTATATGGGCCTTGGGGACGACCGGACATGTCACCTTGGCTATTCACCTCAGCCATACTTCAGGGTAAGCCTATCAATATATTTAATCATGGCAAGATGCAGCGCGACTTTACCTATATCGACGACATTGCTGAGGGTACTGTCAAAGTAATGGATAGAATCGCTAAGCCCAATCCCGCCTATCTGACTGACTCACCCGACCCAGCCACAAGTTCTGCTCCTTACAGAATCTACAATATCGGCAATCATCAGCCGGAAGACTTGATGCTCTTTATTGAAACCCTAGAAAAAGAGTTAGGAGTCACCGCTGTGAAAAATTTCATGCCTATGCAGGCAGGCGATGTGCTTGCTACTTATGCAGATGTCGATGCTCTTAAACATGATGTTGGATACGCACCTAGCACCAGCTTACAAACAGGTCTGAAACAATGGGTTCAGTGGTATCGCAATCATGCCGAAGGCATTTATTCATAATAACTAATAAGACTTTTTAATACATGAAACAGCTGCTTAATCGTATTTCTGCTTTGCTTAGCAAACGTTGGCTAATATCAATCATACTGGTTGCTTTGTCAGTGGGCTCCATTGGCCTATACAGGTATTTTCATCCAGAAATCTATCGCATCCCATCAAATCCCATTAATGCACAAGAAATCAATTTTTTTGCATTAGGTGATCAAGGTTCTGGTAGCTTAGAACAAAGAGCTGTTGCAGACGCAATGGAAAAAGTGGCAAAAAAGAATAAAAGCCTTGATTTTGTGGTGTTGCTTGGTGACAATTTTTACATCGACAAAAAATTGACTGAAAACAGCCCTGAATGGAAAACGATGTTTGAAGAAGTATATTCAGGCGCCTATCTAAGCACTGTGCCGTTTTATGCAATCTTAGGTAATCATGATAAAGACTTATCCATGAATCCTGCAACACATCCGGAGATTGAATATTCTAAAAAAGAATTAGGTTCAAACCGTTGGCGTATGCCTGCACACTTTTATCATAGTGATTTTGGCAACATCAATGGACGTCCGTTGCTCCGTGTCGTTTATCTAGATACAAATGCATCAGCGGATGAAATGTCTGTACAAGCCAAATATGTACGCGAGCAATTTATTAATACTCCAGTACAGCCCATTTGGAAAATAGTTGCTGGACATCATACGATTCGTAGCTTTGGCAAGCATTTCAAAGATAAATCAGATCTAAAAAGTATACTTCTACCTGCACTGCAAGAAGCTAAGGTAGACATTTATCTATCAGGTCATGATCATAATCAGCAGTTAATCGTGAAAGATAGTGAACCCAATTATATTGTTAATGGCGCGGGTGGCAAAAGCTTGTATGCACAAAAAGGAAAATCAGAAGACTTGCGGTTTTTTAATGAAGGTTATGGATTCGTTAGATTACAAGCCAACGCCAGTAAGCTTAAAATTGACTTTTATAATAGCCACGCTACGACCGTCTCATCTCATGAACTTGCACGAGAGTGCATGGACTTGAACACTCGATGCATTAAAGAGATTAAATAATGCAACGAGATAACTCGAATTTGTATCGCGCACTCCTGATAGCGACAATTTTGTTAGGGATAGCAGTGTTTTTTTGGGGGTTAGGTAACATTCCTTTCTTGTCATTTAATGAAGCACGCAGAGCAATCCCTGCCGCCAACATAATCAAAGATGGTGACTGGTTATTGCCGAAGTTGAATGGTGAACTTTACATCACCAAACCACCCCTTCTGTATTGGTTATCTGCCACGCTTTCACATCTCTTCGGCATGGTGAACGAATGGACAGCACGTCTCCCATCAGCTCTGTCTGCCTTTGCTACTGCAATGCTCGTTTTTGTGTATACAAGACGTCATTATGGTGCCTGGGCAGCTTTGTTTGCCTTGCAAATTGTCATTGCGAATGCAGGATTTTCCATGCTCGGACGTCAGGCTGGTATAGAAATGCTTTTGTCTTTTCTGTGCTTTAGTTCGCTGATTTGCGCATTCAAATATACATATGAAGAAGTTGGTAGGAAATGGCTACTTTTAAGCTATTTTTTGTTAGGGTTGGCAGTACTTACCAAAGGCCCTATAGCGCTTTTATTTGTTACATTGCCGCTTTTGATCTGTGCGCTGTATCAACGTAAACCTCGTCTGTGGCAGGTACTCCGCGACCCAATCGGGTGGTTAATTTTTCTGACGGTGGGTTCATCTTGGTATTTTGCCGTCACTTGGAAAATGGGATATGACATATGGCAGACAATAGTTCAAAAAGACATGGTAACCAAAATTTATGGAAATACCGGTGAGCCAATTTACAACTATATTTTATGGATTGCGGCTGATTTTTTCCCAGTATTTTTTCTAATGCTTATCAGCCCTATTGCGACATTACGCCGGTGGAAGCAACATGAAGTCACTACCAGTTTACTGATTGGATTGCTGGTGCCTTTTCTGATTTACACAGCTTTTAGCGATAAACATGCAAAATACCTATTACCTGTTTACCCAATATTCGCCATCTTACTGGGTTACAAACTGAGTGAGATATTCCATAAAGCGGGTAATCGCCTAAAGAAAATAATACTAGGATTATCAATTCTAATGCCAGTGGGATATGCATTATTTTATACGTTTGCCGAAGCTAAAGTATTCGATTATCGTTATGAGTCATTGCCGCTGATTAGTAAATGGTTTGCTGAAGATGTCAGCCATTTGCCAATATATGGTTATAAACATCTGGATGAAAGGTTGATTTACTATGCCAATCGTAGCATCCCAATCATTGACGATACCAAATTGTGGTCATTAAAAACCAGCGATGCCATATTGCTGGTAGAAGATTCGGATATTTCAAGACTTAAAGCCGAAGCGCAATGCACTATAAAAGAATTTAAACCTTACCTAAGAAGGAAAGGTGCTTTGGCAATACTGGGTTTTGGTGCTGCTTGCGAAAACTCGACAGTATTACAGTAAATTAATTAGAAGTTAATTACGAGACTTATCCTCTTTCAAATTGCGAATACTAAAACCAAATAACTATTGATCATAAAATGAATAATCCAATACATTTACTCAGCGTAGTAGTCCCAGTTCACAACGAGGCAGAAAACATAAAGCCTTTAATTCAAGAAATTGAAGATGCACTATCTAATTTCATAGAGTTTGAAATTGTCTACGTGAATGATGGGAGTAATGACGATACAGCAAAACGCCTAGCTGAAGCGAAAGTCTGTCATCCAAAACTCAGGGTGATTACGCATGTGCATAGCTGCGGTCAAAGCACTGCAGTTCGGACAGGCATTAAAGACGCTAGAGGTGACTGGGTCGCAACGCTGGATGGCGATGGTCAAAATGATCCTGCAGACATTAAAAAGTTGATTGCAGCGATTGAAAATGGAGTGGACCTAATTGGAGGTAATCGTCGTCATGCTAGACGTGATACCTGGATAAAGCGCATTTCATCAGTTGTGGCGAATACTGTACGCTCAAAATTATTAAGAGACTCAACACCAGACACTGGTTGTGGGCTTAAGTTAATTAAGCGAGAGGTTTTTCTCGATTTACCTTATTTTGATCACATGCATCGCTTCTTACCGGCACTGGTTCAGCGGAATGGAGGAAGTGTTATCTCTGTTCCTGTCAATCATCGAGCCAGAGAGCATGGGCAATCCAAATACGGCACCATTGACAGACTGCTTGTTGGGATAGTGGATTTAGCGGGTATGCTCTGGCTCATAAAACGATCCAAGCGCCCAGTAATCTCCCAGGAGTTATCATGAGTCACGGCTTAGGATACTACCTTGCACATCTAATATCGCAATGGCAACACTATTTCGACGGAATGAACAAGGTAGAGTTAATTTGGTTAATGGTTGGCTTACTAGGTCAGTCGATGTTCATGATGCGTTTTGTCGTTCAGTGGATACACAGTGAACGTCATCAGAAAAGTGTTATCCCTGTTAGCTTCTGGTACCTAAGCCTCTCTGGAGGCTTGATCGTACTGGCTTATGGTATTCATAAAGTGGAGCCAGTAATCATTCTGGGTCAACTGCCAGGTACATTTGTTTATATTCGAAACTTGATGTTAATCCGCAGGGAAAAAGAATCTAGTATTTAATGCAGTCGGATGTTCACAATTCGGACTTAGCCATCATTATTAAGCCTAGTAATTAGATGGAGATCGCCTAAAGGTGGATAGATTGCCTCTATTATCATAGTAATACTTTAGCTTGCCAAAGATTTTAGAATGAAACGTCACCATGATTACAAGATTAATTCTTTGGGTATCCATGACATGCTAGTGAAATCGAACCCGCCCATTATCAGCTTTAAAATTGCTTGGTGGGTATTGGCAATTTCCTCATTATTTATTCTTCTAGTGGGAGAATTTACCAAAATTGACTTAATGATTGAGGACTATTACTACGATACGTCACTAAAAACATTCCCGTGGAAGAACGTATGGTTTGCAAAGGTTTTAATGCATATCTATATTAAGAATGTAATTTTAAGTTGCGGATTTGTCCTGTACTTAGTTTTACTTATAGATATGATTAAACCTTTGCACATTATAAGCGGTTGGTTAAGGTTTAGATTAAGGTTTATTGCTACCGCTTCTGTAATTATTCCGGTAACCATAAGCCTACTAAAAAAATATTCCGTATTACATTGCCCATGGGATATTGATCGATATAACGGTACTGCTCCCTTCATGAAACTACTAGATTATGTACCAAAAAGTTTGGAAGCTGGTGCATGCTTCCCTGGGGGCCATGCTTCAACAGGTTTATGGCTTGCTTCACTATGTGTGTTTTGGTTGCCAAACAATTCTAATAAAGCTCAATATGTGTTTACACTTGGACTTGGTACAGGTTTTATTTTAGGATGGGTGCAGCAGATGCGTGGAGCACATTTTCTATTTCATACCCTTTGGTCAATGTGGATCGCTAGTTTTATAATTCTTCTAATGCTTCAGGTTTCAAATATTTCCCATAAATATTAAACCATAGAATCAACCCGAATTATATTTGCATCAAATTGCTGGGTTCAAAAATTATTCTTCACTTTGCGGATACATATGAGGGTAACCCGCCTGTTGGCTTTATTACCTTGGATTATTTACTCTCTGCGTTAGTTGGGGATATTTGTGATGAATTCAGGCAATCACAGAGCGAATGGACTAAGCTGAACGATGGGTCACTGTTGGGTAAAGGTACCTTGCCTATCAATACGCTGGAAAGAACGCTTGGTATTGATATTGAATCAGATGAAGCTGATACGGTAGCTGGTTTGGTGTTGTGGAAACTGGCTGAATTGCCGAAAGAAGGACAGCGTATCAACTTCGAACAGTTTGATGTCGTCATTAAAAAATGAGCGGGCCAAAAGTACTGCTGGTTACTGTTTATCCGAAAATTGAACCTCAACATTTAAGTTCTCACTAAACTTGATGATATCTTACGATTTGTGAACATTCTCAGTATGATCAGCATCATGTTTTGTCGTATCAGATATCTTAATCCACGCATCATGTTGGTCAACATCTGTAATAATATGGAACACCTGCATACGTTGATTAAGTTATTTAGTTACACTAACATCGCGCCAATAGCAAGACTAAGAAATATGTTATTAATTTTCATATTTGAATATGTGGATTAGTGAGTACTTAATGTAATTTTTGTGAAGCACGTTGTGGGATAACAATTATGCAAATAACCATGAGTGCACTTAACAGTGAAGTTAACATAAGATCACTAATACCAAGACCTCCATGTGTCACTGGTTTATCAAGAGAATTGGCAACTGTAGCTCCAAGTGGACGCGTCAAAATGAACGCGGCCCAAAATAGGGTGACATGTGAAACTTTTGTGCGATAGTAAAACCCTGCAATGCAGATAAGTACAGTAGCAATTAAAAGTGCGCTACCGTTATAGCCAAGCTCGGTATTGTCAGACATCCAATCTCCTAGCGCAGTCCCTAAAGTTTGTGAAAACATAATCGTAGTCCAGTAGAAAGCTTCAGCTTTGGGAGTATTGACTGTCTTTATATCTATGGAACCAAGAGATTTTTTCCAAATGCCAAGAGTTAGTATAACCAAAGAAAAAAGTACTATCGAACCACCCAAATAGCCAATGCCTATTGAACGATCAAAGAAATCAGCTAATGTTGTCCCAGCTAAAGTAGTTAAAGTAATTGTTCCCCAATATAATATTTTATTAAAATCTTTAGTTTTAATCTGGGTGATTACCGCAATAATAAGAGGTATCCCAAATATTATTGAGCCCATCAGATATCCCATTTCCAATGTTTGGGATACTGCATTGCCGCCGACTTCACCCAAAATGGTTGCTATGATTTTTAAAATCCAAAAACCTAATGTAACTTCCGGGACTTTGCTCAGGGTATTATTTAGTATGTTTTTCATTTCAATTCCTTTAAGCAGCGTTATCTAATTATTGGATAGAATATGTCATTGATATTCCTTAAATCATGATCTTTACCATATCAAGCAAGGTTAGCTAATCAAGATTTAGATTTAAAAATATTTATCTGATCACCATTCTATTAGTACCTTATTCACAGTTTTGTCATTAGTTCATAAGTGCTAAGGCAGGCGGTAGCGCTGTTCGTTATATAGCAAGTCTGGCAGCAGTACATTAGCTAATGCGCGCTGCTCCAGAAGTTTTGAGTTAGCAGGCGGCGTCGCTTCTTTCAGCTCTTTGGTTTTTGCATCATAAATAGCATGTGCCGGTGCTTTGTCCGCGCGCAGTACAACTACCTGGTTACCGTTGGCTGTTTGCTCCATCCAGCCAAAGTTGGCGTTATATTGCATCATGGCACGGCCTGGGCTGTCAGGTGGAATGCTTGACAGGTCACGGCCTGTCATCGGGTGCTGTGCCTCTATGCCCATTAAAGACAGCAGGGTGACCGGCAGGTCAATCTGGCTTGCAACGCCGGTAAAGCGCTCCGGTTTGATGTCGGCACCCAGTATCAGCGCTGGAATGTGGAAGTGCTTGATAGGCACCAGCGAGACGCCGCGCACGCGAATGTCGTGGTCAGCCACAATCAGGAATATGGTATCTTTCCAGTATTCACTTTGCTGTGCTTTTTTGAAGAACTCACCGATAGTGTAATCTACATATTTCACGGCATTGTTATCGGTGTTTTTTGGTTGTTCATAGAGCGTAACGCGGCCATCCGGAAACTCGAACGGCGCGTGGTTGGATGAAGAAAATGCAATGGTAAAGAATGGCTTGCCACTTTTGTGGTGAGCCAGAATCTGTTCATGTGTTTTGTTCAGAAGGTCTTCGTCCGATACGCCCCAACTGCTGGTAAATATCGGGTTTTTATAATCTTTTTGTTCAATAATGTGGTCAACGCCGTTACCAGTAAAAAAGCTACGCATGTTGTCAAAGTGCGATTCGCCGCCATAGATGAACTCAGTGATATAACCGCGCTGTTTTAGCAGTGCGGCCAGGGTGAAGAAATTCTTTTGCGATTTTGAAAGCTTGACGGTGCTATCTGCCGGAGTTGGTGCAAAGCCGGCAGTCACTGCTTCAATACCCCTGACAGAGCGTGTGCCGGTAGCATACAGCTGCTCGAACCAGATGCCTTGCTCCTTGAGTTTTTCCAGGTTGGGGGTTACTGGCGTACCGCCAAGCGATTCTACAAAGGTTGCCCCCATGCTCTCTTGCAGGATGATGACCAGGTTCAGCGGTTTGTCACGTTTGTGGCTAGGGTGCAGTGTGGTCAGGGTCGGGATGTCAGCCTCTTTGGCGCCAGTGAGCTTAAAGATTTCTTCACGCAGCATTTTGCCGTAGATGTCGCTGGATTTTGTTTCTTTAAGCAGGTTGTATGTGGCATAGACGACAGAATAGCCGGAATTGAGCACCAGGCTGTTGACCATGCTGTCTGCGGTGATGGCAAACATAGCAGGATTGGCTGGGCGATGGCCCAGTGAAGAACGCATGCCGAGCGCTGCTAAAACGAATATCAGCGGCCAGGTGGTCCAGAGTTTTTTGTTGGACCAGGCAGGCTGTGCACCTAGCCATGGTTTCATGTAGCGGTGAGCGAGCCAGAATGCCACAACAGCAGAGCCTACGCCTGCAAAGATGTCGATTTTAAAGCCGCGCCACATCATACTGAATACTTCGTTCGGGTATTTGAGGTATTCCACAAAGATACGATTTGGCCGTATGTCATATTCATTGATAAATCCCGGTGTTGCCGCCTCTAAAAATACCAGCAGCACGATTGCCAGCACGACCCATACGTAGGTGAATTTTTGCCATGCCTTGAATAACTGCCTGGTTGCCAGCACAGGTGCCAGCAGCAGCGGCACCAGTGACAGAATGCACAACTGGATAAAGTCTACACGGATGCCCTGCAGCAGTACCTGCGTCAGCTTTCCGGTATTATTGACTCGTTCCAGCTTCCATAGCACCAGCCCCAGGCGTGCAGCAGACAGCACCAGCAGGCCCAGCAGCAGCATGGCAATCAATGGCGCAAAAGGGCCTAGTTTTGATGAGATTTTCCAGACGAATTGGTGCAGTTTATTTAGCCACCTAGTTTGTTTGGTTTTCATTTTTATCCCGTATTAATTTAAAACAATAAAAGCCTATAAAACGATTTTTATATGTGAGTAATGCTTATACAGAATAAATATTAAAGGTAAAAACTTATGGGAAACTTAGGATTGTATATATTTTCTTATTCCACTATGAAGCGTTGGCTTCTAGGTTAATTGCAGAGTTTATGAGGATGTCTTTTAATCTACATAAATAGATTAAGCTTACCTATACTAATTTAGGTTTTCTAATCTCAGTCCGCTATGCGGATTAAGTTGCCATGTGGTAAGTTAGATGGCGCATTAGCCGGACAAAGCTGGCTTTGAGTTTTAATAACTGTCATATCCATTTTATCTAAAGGCTGACAGTTAGCTCCTAATCTGTCCGGATTCAATATTGATTAAGTTGTTAGTAATTTGCATTATTTCTTTCCTAGAATGGCTAATGTAAATCATGGGAATATTGATCTCATCGGCGATTAATTTCAGAAAAGGTAGAATTTGATTCTTGAGCCTGTCATCTAAAGATGCCAAAGGTTCGTCCAGCATCAGTAATCTTGGGGAACTCAGCAGTGCACGCCCTAGTGCTACTCTTTGCTTTTCACCGCCAGATATCTGATGCGGACGCTGTTGCAGCAATGGCCCAATTTCAAGTAACTGCACAATGTGATCAAAATTAAATCGATGCTGATCTCTGGGAATAAAATTCAGCGCATATGTCAGGTTCTGTTCTACATTAAGATGTGGAAACAAGCGACCATCCTGAAACACCAGACCAACCCTGCGTGCATGTATAGGTTTATTGATGCGCTTCTGGCTATCGAACAGACATTCACCATTTACAACAACACGCCCGCTATCGGGTTTGATAATGCCGGCGATTACACCCAATAAGGTGCTCTTACCAGAGCCTGATGGCCCGAAGATTGCAGTGACACGATGTTCGAGCTGCAATGCAGCATCCAGCTCAAAATTGGGTCGTTTAAGCTGTGCCTGCACCTCAATCATGGCCGCGCCCAATCTGCTGGTTAGCTTTGCGTTCCAGCCTGTCGCTCGCCATCAATGCTCCCAGAGCCAATACCACGCTTAATATCACCAGGCGTAATGCCGGCAAGTCTCCATCCGACACCTGAGTGTAACTATAGATAGCCAGAGGCAAGGTGCGTGTCTCATTTTCAATATTGCCGACAAAGGTAATAGTTGCGCCGAACTCCCCCATGCTACGGCTGAATGCCAAAATCAACCCGGTAATGATGCCGGACATAGAAAGCGGTAACGTGATGGTAAAAAACACCCTAAGTGGATGAGCGCCTAAGGATTGAGCAGCAATCTCCAACCCCCGGTCTACCTGTGAAATTGCCTGCCTGATCGAGCGTACCATGAGCGGAAACGCCATCACTGCGGACGCAACAACTGCTCCCATCCAAGTAAAAGCCAGACTAATGCCGAAGTACTCATTCAAATATTTACCGATCAAGCCCTGATTACCAAGCAGCAATAACAGCAGGAAGCCCGGCACCACCGGCGGTAAAACCAAGGGCAGATGTATCAGGCTATCCAGCAGGGATTTACCCAAGAAAGACTTTCTCGCAAGCAGCCAAGCGACTGCAGTAGCCGGGATTAAAATCAGCACTACACAAAATACAGCAACCTTTAGAGATAACCCTAGTATTGATAACTCTGATGGCGTAAATCTTAACAGTTCGAACATAGTGACCAGTTATTGAGTAAAGTTTGTATTAAATCCATATTTGGCAAAAATGGCTTTAGCCTTTTCTGACTTTAAATAATCATAGAAAGCCGTAGCCTGTGGACTGGCATTGTTTAACAATGCCAATGGGTAAACGATTGGTTCATGTGATGTTTCAGGAAATACAGCGATGCTTTCAACTTTACTCGATACTTTGGCATCTGTAGCATAAACAATCCCCGCATCACACTCAGCTCGCTCAACAAACACCAGCGCAGCACGCACATCTTGCGTACCTACGATGCGCATTTTGATGCTATCCCACCAATTAAGGTTTTTTAAAGATTGTTTTGCATATATCCCAACCGGTACAGATTCTAGTTCTCCGGTACACAACTTGCCACCAAATGCACCAGCCAAATTAAAGCCTTTAACCATATCCACTTTAAACGACTTGTCCTTAGGCACTATCAGTACTAGTTGGTTACCCAGTAAATTCACTTTGCTATCTACTTTGACTAGTTTTTTGTCTTGCAAGTAACTCATCCACTTGGCATCTGCCGAAATAAATATATCCGCTGGCGCTCCCTTTTCAATCTGCTTAGCTAAAGTGGATGATGAAGCGAATGATGTTTTAATATTTATTTGTTTATTTTTTTCATAATTATTAGCAATATCAGAAATTGCATTTGTTAGACTTGCTGCAGCAAATACTGTCACATTCTGCTCAGCATGCGCAACAAAAGAACATAAGCTGACAATTGTCACCAACCCTGCTAGTAATGATTTTGTAAACATAAGGATCCTTTTGATATTATTTGCTTTTGTTAGAAATCATATTGGGCACGTAAGGTGACCGCTTTTTCTTTATCGTCACGCTTGCCGTTCACTACAATGTCAGTATCGAAATTGGTCTGGATGTAATTGAGTACCAGACGGGCATTGGGATTGAATATCCATTTCGCACCAGTCGTCCAAGCATCAGCTTCGCTTGTATTGGCTGATTGAGTGGCTAGTATTGTTTTAAAATCTGAAGCGTCAAATTTGCTGTAACGCAGACCTAGCTCAAAAGCACCCCAGCCTGTTTTGTCATCAAAATTATTTTTCGGATTGGTGCGACCAAACACGCCACTTTTGTAAGCATCGGCATATGACTCGCCCGTCACTAACCAGTTGATATCTGCATACCATGTTTTGATATCGTTATCGAAAGCATTACCTAGACCAGCACCTTGTCTGCCCTCAAGGTTGGCTTTTATGTACTCTGCCTGCAACTTGACTGGTCCATAAGCTACAGCACTTTCCACCCCAAAACGACTGCGATCCGTGGTCGATGTAGTATTAATGATGCTGCCAACGTTAAAGAACTCTACTCCGTTACCTTCAGTCACCTGCTTGATGCTTTTTGTTGAAGAAGAAAAATCAATACTGCCCTTGCTTACAGATGTGCCGGCATGTAAGACCAGATTTTTATTCTCCGTAAATTTTGCAAAGTTAGCATTGAGCCTGATACCTATATCTTTGCTGTCTTTAACATCATCATTATTCTGACCAGTACCGTTTACAACATAGGCGTTGTAATTCAGCCAAGGTAGCGGATCACCATATACCATCAGGCCACGGTCATAGGTGGAGTTAAAGATTGAGCCATTGTTTGTGGCGAGAGACAGTTCGGAAAAGTCAGTAAAATTGGTACTTTGCACACGTTCTAAACCAAAAAATGGTTTAAATTGACCGGCACGAACCTTCGCCCCCGACCATCTTGTAAAATCAAGATAACCATAAGTCAGTGTGGTTGTTCCTTTGCTGCCATCATTGGTGTTGGCATACTCACCTTCCACGCGGACTGCAAAGTCTTTTAGAAATGAGAATGTGCCGCCCAGCCTAGCCCGACGAATACTGAAAGTGTCTGATTTCCAATCATCCGGGCTAAATTGACGATAATCAGCCTGAACGCGTCCATTAAGCTGTAATTTCCAATTGCCTGTACCATCCTCAAAAGTTAAGCCATCTTTAAAGCCGCCATAAATCGGGTTTCCTTTGCTAGCGCCTTTTTCTTCTGACTTGGCGATTTTTGCCTGACTCACCTGATTACCAATTCCGACCAGCTCTTTGGTTAAAATATCAATTTGTTTGTCTTGCTCAACCCTTTGCTGTATCAATTGCTGAACTTTGTTTTCTAATTCCTTGATGCGAGATTCTGCATCATCCTGTGCATAACCCTTCAATGAAAATGTGGCCGATATTGCCACAGCTATTACTGAGGCTGTGAATTGATGATGGTTTTTCATGATTTAATTTTTTGCTAAGTTATCAAAGTTAGATGAAATACGACTTAACGGATCGCTATTCCCATTTAATCATAATTAACGCTATATCCAAATAGGAATAGCGATGTTTATAAGTTTTTTTAAACAGTTATTTATTAATAATTAATCAGGTTGATTTAGATTGCTGAGAATTTGATGAAGCTCCAACTCAACGGCAAGATGTGCTTTGGCTACTAGTTCGCGATAATTTTTAAGAATAAAACGGCCAAACTCTGTAAGTTGAGCGCCACCGCCATGATGACCACCTGGAGAGCTAGTGACAACCGGTTGATTAAAACACTTATTCATCACATCAACCAACTCCCAAGCTCTACGATAAGACATCCGCATTTGTCTAGCAGCAGATGAAATGGATCCACAAGTATCAATTGCTTCCAGTAAATCAGCTTTACCGGGGCCCATTGCAATTGCGGTACCGCTTGTAATTCTTATCTTGAGATATTCATTAACCATTGCTGTAGTTTAATATAATTCAGCTATTGCTCAAATGAATACTGGTCAGAGGTGTGCCGGAATAATCATCAATGGCAACTTACGGGATCAGTTGTAAATCAGCACAACTAATTGTAATAGCTGCACTGATTACTGTTTATTAAACTTCAGTCTGCTCAGCTAATTCTAAAGCATCATCTACTTCTATACCTAGGTAACGCACAGTACTATCGAGCTTGGTGTGTCCCAGTAGTAACTGGATAGCGCGCAGATTCTTGGTACGTTTATAGATTAAAGAAGCCTTAGTTCTTCGCATTGTATGTGTGCCGTAATTCGCAGAATCTAATCCTATTTCTTCTACCCATGCATTAACGATGCGTGCATATTGTCTGGTAGATAAATGTGGTGATCCATGTATACGGCTGGGAAATAAAAAATCTTCTGATCTAAGTTGCGCGAATTCTAGCCATGTGTAAATGGAAGCACGAGTTTGCTCAGTAATTTCAAAATGCACAGGAAGTCCTGTTTTTTGTTGCATGACAATGGCACGAGCGGTAATTTGATTTCCATGAGAAATATCTCTTACTTTCAGCTTTACAAGATCACAAGCTCTGAGCTTACTGTCGATAGCAAGATTAAATAACGCTAAATCTCTAATGCGATGTGATAGCTCCAGGCGAATGCGGATTGACCATATTTCCTTAAGTTTGAGAGGAGCTTTTTGACCGACAAGCTTATCTTTATTCCATGGCTCTCGATGTATTAACCTAGTTTGGCGTTCCATGATATGTATCTCCTAAATCAGGGATTAATAGCATGCACTTCTTAGGAAAGTATTACGAGATAGTATATGAAGATTGTATTGCTGAACGTCAGCTATGCGGATTCAGCGGAAATGCGGGACAAAACCGCCAGTCATATATTCAATAGATTTCAATAGTTATTAAAATTCGATGAGGCTAAAAAGTATCTACAGCATCTTGGTCGATTCTAGTAACCCCAGAAATAAATTCAAATATACTTACTTTAAGTAACTATTAAACCCCAGCCACTCACTAGGGATTTAATAGATTCGACATTGTTTAGATTTAAATTCGGTTTGAATAGTACTCAACTACCTGTTGGACATCCACAGGAAATGGTACTTGGTCCGCATCCGGTAAATGTGCGACTTTAATCGTTTTGTTCGTTTCATCCCAATGCAACCAATCTGGTCTTACTAGAACTATTTTTTCTAGAGTCTCAATTACTAAGGGAATTTTCAGAGAGGTAGCTTTAAGTGTTATCTCATCACCTACATTTACACGAATGGATGGAATATTCACAGGCTTGCCATTTTGTAACACGTGTCCATGTGACACCAATTGCCGCGCTGCAATACCCGTGGGTGCAAATCCAGCTCTGAACACCACATTATCCAATCTGCGTTCCAGTAATTGTAATAACTGCTCACCTGTTGGGTTATTACCTTTACGTGCATGCATAATCAGTTTGCGCATTTGGCTCTCTGTTAAGCCATAGTTAAAACGCAGTTTT
>Ga0207972_100109_pt1 | contig 30647 bp, 21 predicted proteins | sample LakWasMe75_LOW10_2_FD_183903 | JGI IMG/M metagenome (GOLD analysis project Ga0207972, IMG submission 183903) | Freshwater sediment methanotrophic microbial communities from Lake Washington under simulated oxygen tension - Sediment Metagenome... | ecosystem: Environmental > Aquatic > Freshwater >...
ATGAGATTGAGATTAGTCATACAACAATTTAACAGATTTTATATTTTGGGGATGTAAATGAGTCATCAATTTAAACGTAAATTTAGCCTCGCATTAGGCGCTGGTTTGCTTACTGCATTAACTACAACTGCTTTTGCTGCAGATGAGTTATCAAAACTGATGCAGGATGATAACCAATGGGCTGCTCCACGTAAGGATTATAGCAATACCGGCTACAGTAAGCTCAGTCAGGTTAATAAAGGCAACGTAAAGAATCTGAAACTTGCCTGGTCTTTTGCTACTGGTGTGAATCGCGGCCATGAAGGTGCTCCGCTGGTAGTGAATGGTGTGATGTATGTGCATACCGCTTTCCCGAACAATATCTATGCACTGGATTTGAATGATAACCAGAAAATTTTATGGTCATATTTTCCTAAGCAGGACCCGGCCATTCAGGCTTTGCTATGCTGTGATAACGTAAATCGTGGCTTGGGTTACGGCGACGGCAAGATTTTCCTGCAGCAGAACGATGGCAAGCTGGTGGCACTGGATGCAAAAACCGGTAAAACAATCTGGGATGTTCAGGTAACTGACACCAAAGTAGGCGAGTCAAACACCAATGCGCCACATGTGATTAAAGACAAAGTGATTACCGGCTGTTCAGGCGGCGAGTATGGCGTACGCTGCCACATTACTGCTTACAATATCAAAGACGGTGCTTTGGTTTGGCGTGCTTACAGCACCGGTTCAGACAAAGACGTGTTGATCGGCGATGACTTTAACAAGGATAACCCGCACTTCAGCGCGTTGTCATTGTATGAAGATGTGAATGGCGGCAACAAGGTTGGCGGTTCATTTAATGCTTTAACTAAAGATAAACTGAAATTCCCTGAGAAAGACCTTGGCATCAGAACCTGGCTCAAACCACAGGCCAGAAAAGACGGCTACCAGAATGGCGGCGGTGCGACTTGGGGCTGGTACTCATACGACACAAAACTGAACCTGATGTATTACGGTACAGGCAACCCTGGCGTATGGAATCCTGATGTACGTCCTGGCGATAACAAATGGTCAATGACTATTTTTGCACGTGATGTTGATAGTGGCATGGCTAAATGGGGCTATCAGATGACACCGCATGACGAGTGGGATTATGACGGCATGAATGAAACCATTCTGTGGGATTCTAAAGGTAAAAGTCTGGCAACCCATTTTGACCGTAACGGTTTCGCCTATACTTTTGACCGTACCAATGGCTCTTTATTAGTAGCAGAAAAAATGCAGCCATTTGTTAACTGGGCAAAAAGTATTGATATTAAAACCGGTACGCCAATTAAAGATGCGGCTTATTCAACGCATCAGGATTACAACGCAAAAGGTATCTGCCCTTCAGCGCTGGGTGTGAAAGATGAGCAGCCTGCTGCATTCTCACCGAAGACAAAACTGTTCTATGTGCCGATGAACCACGTTTGTATGACTTACGAGCCGGTTGAGTCTAAATATGTTGCCGGTCAGCCATGGGTAGGTGCAACACTCACGATGTTTGCAGGTCCTGACGGCGTGATGGGTGGCTTTATGGCTTGGGATGGCTTAAAAGGTAAACAAGCCTGGTATAACAAAGAGAGATTCTCTGCCTGGGGCGGTGCGTTGGTAACTGGTTCTAACCTGGTGTTCTACGGTACATTGGATCGCTGGATTAAAGCAGTGGATGCCAATACAGGTAAAGAACTGTGGAAATTCCAGGTAGGTTCAGGCGTTGTTGGTAATGCCATTACTTATGGCCATAAAGGTAAGCAATATGTTGGTGTGCTTTCCGGTATTGGCGGCTGGGCTGGTGTTGCGATGAACCTTGGTTTAACTAACGATACTGATGGTTTAGGCGCAGCTGGCGGTTATAAAGAGCTGGTTAAATACAATGCGGCACCTGGTGGCGGCGCAATGAATGTATTTAGTCTTTAATCTGTACATTATTTAAAAAGGAAATAATGCATGAATACACTTTTTAAAAAGGCATGTTTATTCGGTGCTTTATTGTTTGGGTTTAACCTAGCCAATGCAGCTGACCCTGCTGAAGCGCTTGCACAAAAGAGCGGATGCCTGATGTGTCACGGTATACAAAATGCAGTGTTGGGACCATCTTATAAAGATGTTGCCAATAAGTATAAAGATGACAAAGCAGCAGAAGCTAAACTGGTAGAAAAAGTGAAAGTAGGCGGTAGCGGTGTATGGGGCAAGATGCCTATGCCTGCTAACAGCCCTAAAGTAAAAGATGATGATATTAAAACGATAGTAAAGTGGATTCTTACTAGAAGTTATTAAAATCTGATGTTGTTTTAAACTAAAAAACCAGCCTTGCGGCTGGTTTTTTAGTTTATTCATCATGAATTCCTATGTGTGCTATCAGTGAAAGAAAACACTGATTGCGCAATTCAAGTGTGAAGAGTAATATTTTTTCGCTGAAGGCAGTATTCAGGCCTTGAAATGTCCGCTCAAAATATATCAGCATTTTTTAATGTTCATTTCTCTAAATAATAAAAGTAATGCTTGAGGATCAATTGACCATGAGAACCTTATCCTGTGCTTTTTTAATCGCAATGCTGTTTGCTCAGCCTGTATTAGCAAGTCAGTCAGTTGATAAGATCGGGCATATCCAGAACCTTGAAGGCACAGCTACTATTGTGCGTGATGGTGCAGCTTTGGCGGGAGCCGCTGGTGCTGCGCTTTATCGTGGCGACCTTGTTCGTACCGGCAAACCAGGAGCGGTCGGTATTGTGTTGACCGATGATACGAGTATCTCGCTTGGTTCCGGTAGTGAGCTGTCATTAAATGATTACGCTTTTGATCCCAAGGAAAGCAAGTTTGCCCTGGCAATTCGCATGATCAAGGGTACGTTTTCTTACATAAGCGGGCAGATTGTTAAGCTGGCACCAGATAGTGCGCAGTTGCATACCCCCGATGCGACTATCGCAGTGCGTGGCACTAAATTACTGATTGAGATTAAGGAGTAATCATGCGCTGCCAGTTAATATTCTTTAGAGATTTTTCATTTAAGAATTATGCAGCCATGTTTACGCTGGCGAGTTTCATGCTGATTACTTTGGCTGGCTGCAATCGGCAGTCGATTGTTTTGGTGCCTGATCAGAGTGGGCATGTCGGTAAAGCTGAAGTAAGTACAGCTGCAGGTAAGCAAACGCTGGAAAATGCCAACGATATGACGCATACGCGTAGCAAGGCTAATCCGCCATCTGCTGTGACTACAGCAGATTCCGCGTTTATTGAAACAACTTTTAAAGAGGCACTCGCTGTGGAGCCATTGCCAGCGCAAAGTTTTACCTTGATGTTTGAGAGCGGCGGTGCTGAGTTGACGGCTGACTCTATGCAGGAAATTCCTAATATTATTACAGCGATAAAAGAACGCTCAGCGATTAGCGTGAGCATCAGTGGCCATACCGATGCTACTGGCTCAGTTCAGTTAAATGATGCGCTTTCACTTGAACGTGCAAGGCGGGTGGAGTCGTTGCTGGTACAGCAGGGGGTAGAGCCAGGTCTGATCACGGTAAGTTCACATGGTAAGGGTAATCCGTTGATCCCAACTCCGGATGGGGTTCCTGAACCGCGTAACAGACGTGTTGTTGTGATTATTCACTAACTTGCTGCCTTAAAACTAAAGTCGTCAGTTTTTAGCGCATGACTAAAACAAGCATTAAAATTCGGTGTCTGCATTTTTTTAGCGAACTCTGGAATGAGCGCTTGATTTTAATTTCCAGCGGTATAGCCTTAACTCTGCTGGCTGCGCTGCTTACAGTTTTTCAGCCTAAATTCCTGCAAGAATCTGATTTGTTAATCTATGACCTGATGGTCGCGGGTCGTGCAGCACCACCAAAATCTGCGGTACCGGTGATTGTGGGCGTTGATGAAGCCAGCCTGGCTGCTTTTGGTCAATGGCCATGGCCTCGTTACAGGCTTGCAGCATTGGTAGCGCGCCTGCAGCAGTTAGGCGCACAGGTCATTGCCATTGATATCCTGATGCCGGAGCCGGACCGAAGTTCACCTGAAATTGTACAGGCTGAGCGACAGCGTGACCTTGTGGATAGCGGTACCAGAGAGCCGTTACCAGTACAGGATAGCAATTCGCAGCGCTTGGCTGATATTTTAGGGCAAGGCCCAACTGTGCTGGGCTACTATCTTAATTTTTCTCAGGCTACGCAGCCTGCCTTGCAGCAGGGCGTACCGACAGCTCCACATGGCATGGTAGTGATTAGTCCGGAGCACAGCACGGATTTATGGCCTAAGCCGCTGGGTTTGATCCGCAGCTTGCCTGTGCTGACGGATGTGGCAAGTGCCGAAGGCTTTACCAATGCGCATGTCGATATAGATGGAACCTTGCGACGGGTACCCTTACTGCTTGCACCGCAGAAGCAAATTCGGCCTTCACTGGCAATGGCTGCTTTGCTGCTTTATTCGACAGAACGTCAGATCCGGCTGACTGCAGGCGGAGGTGATGCATGGATTAACTGGGGTCAGCGCTCTATTCCTGTTGATGGGAGCGGTAACATGATGCTGGATTACCGCAGTGCACCGCCTGCTTATTATTCAGCGCGTGCTGTCATGAATAATGAGGTGGCGGCAGGCAGCTTGCAAGGAAAAATTGTTTTGATAGGAGCATGGGCTAAGGGGCTGCAGGACGTACATTTGACGCCATCCGGCAAGTGGGTCAACGGGCTGGAGGTGCATGCTACGATCATTGATAATGTTCTCAGTGGCAGCTTTATTTCGCGTCCGGGCTGGGCGAAGGGCGTTGAGCTATTTATTGTTCTATTGTTGGGAGCCGTTTGTACGCTGGTACTAAGCCGTTCCGGTTTTGCAATGTCGTTACTTATTCTCGTTTCAACTGCCTTTGCCTGTTATGCAGGTGCAAGTCAGTTGCTGGTCAGGCAGGGACTGCATTTTTCACCATTGATGCCGATATTAACGCTGGTGTTAATCACCAGTGTCATGGGCTTGCTGAAATATGCGATAGAAGCGCGTAAGTTGCTGATCCGTACTCAGGAGCTTCTTGAAGCGCAAGATGGAATCATAATCAGCATGTCTACACTTTCAGAGGCGCGTGATAATGAAACCGGTGGTCACATTCTCCGTACCCAGAACTATGTAAAAATACTTGCAAAACAGTTAGCCACTACTGCTAAATATAGATATCTGACAGCTTCGGATATCGAGTTGCTGGCTAAATCGGCACCGTTACACGACATAGGCAAGGTCGGTATTCCTGATAGTATTCTGCAAAAGCCGGGCAAGCTTACTGAGGATGAGTATAAGATTATGCAAAGCCATCCTTTGATTGGTGCTGATGCGGTGACCAAAATTGTGACTAGCGCCAAGCACCCTGAGGCAAGTAGTTTTCTACACTACGCGCGTGACATGATCATATCGCATCACGAGAGGTGGGATGGACAGGGTTATCCGCAAGGTTTAAGCGGTGCTGAAATACCTCTTGCAGGTCGGCTGATGGCGCTTGCCGATGTATACGATGCGCTGATTAGTAAGCGCGTCTACAAAGAAGGAATGCAACATGCTGAAGTCTTTGACTATATTAAAAAAGAGTCAGGAAAGCATTTTGATCCGGATGTTGTGGCTGCATTTGTTGCGAGGAATAAAGCCTTTCTCAAAACTTCGCTGAAATATGCTGACGATGTGGAATAAGCGCTGTGTCTGTCAACAGGCATAACGGCTCTTTGTAGCTGACAATTCTCTTTTTATTCAAGCTTAAAACGAATGCATCTGTCATTACGGCTGGAAACGTTATAATCAGTGCATTATGAAAGATAGTTCCACTGCCCGTTTTCCTGTCATTGACGCATTGAAGGCGATAGCCTCGCAACTGATTGTGCTGCATCATCTCGCAGCCTATGGTCCTATTTCTACTGCTGTGCAGCAGGCAGCCCCTGCGTTGATTGACTGGCTGTATGATTATGCACGTATGGCTGTGCAGGTGTTTTTTGTGATTGGCGGCTATCTTGCAGCGCGATCCATGTTCTCACATGCTGCCAGCATGCCGCGGCTGACAACTAACCTGATCAATAGGTACTTGAGACTAGTTGTTCCATTCTTCTTTGCTTTGGTTCTCGCCATAGTTTGCGCGTTTGTTGCTCGCCAGTTACTGGCTGACGATTTCATTCCTGAAGCGCCTCAATTACGCCAGATTCTGGCGCATGTGTTTCTGCTGCATGGCGTTCTGGATGTTGACTCATTGTCAGCTGGCGCATGGTTCATTGCAGTCGACTTTCAGCTTTTTGTGCTGATGCTTGTCATGGCGTGGCTTGGTAGCAACGCAATTGACTCCAGAAAGATCATTCTTGTCATGGTGACACTGCTGGCAACAGCATCGCTGTTCTGGTTTAATCGAAATGCAGGCTATGATGACTTGGCTTTATATTTCTTCGGTGCTTATGGCATGGGGGCGATGGCTTACTGGGCAGGGCAGCGCGAGCAGCAGGCGGCATGGCTTTGGCTCAATGTTGCAATTGCGCTGGCAGCGCTTTATGTTGATTTCAGGTTACGTATACTGATTGCAGTAGGCGTTGCGTTTATACTGTTTTTGACAAGAAATATGCAGATTAAAGAATGTTTGAAACTGCAGAAAATTACGCATTATCTTGGTACGATTTCCTATGCTTTATTTCTTGTGCATTTTTCGGTTGTCATGCTTGCAAATGCTGTTTTTGGCTGGCTTAAACTTAACGATTCACTGACGGGTTTTGTTTTTATGCTATTTTCATGGGCAGCCAGCCTGATTCTGGCTGATATTTTTTATCGTAGAATTGAGAAGCCGGCTATCTCTGTTTTAAAGCTAAGTGTTGGCGCTAAGTGATTGCAGTTAAGCTTGAATCTAAGTAATAGCCGGTTTCTATTTGTATTGTTCGGGATACGTGATGATAAGATTTTTTAATGCAGGTGTTTGCGGCATTGTGATTGCCCTGCTTTTAGGCGGCTGTGCCACTACCAGCGCTAGCTCGTTGCAGGAACGCCGTCATCAAGTTCTGACCATGAAAAATGATGTTTTAACTGAGCTGTACAAACTTTACCCCCAAGCAGAAAAGCAAATTGCATCGGCTCCCGGTTATGCTGTGTTCAGTAATGCGCATGTCAATATCATATTTGCCAGCTTTAGCGGCGGATATGGTGTCGTGCAGGAAAAAAGCGGCAAGCAGACCTACATGAAGATGCGCGAGGCCGGACTCGGGCTGGGTCTCGGCGTAAAGGATTTTCGCGCGGTTTTTATTTTTAAAAACAAATCCACACTTGATAGATTCATTAACAGCGGCTGGGAGTTTGGCGGGCACGCGGATGCGGCCGCCAAGACCTCAGACAGGGGCTCGGCAGTAGGTGGCGAAGCCTTAATTGACCATATTATTATTTACCAGATCACGAAAAGCGGATTGGTACTGCAAGCGTCAGTCAAAGGTACTAAATACTGGAAAGATGATGAGTTAAATTAAGGCGCTTATTATCTGTGCTTAAAATAATTTACATCGATATTTAAACTAATATTAAATGAAAACATGAAATTCAAAAAACTTGTAATCAGTCTTGGGAATGTTGTTAATGACACAAGAGCTGAGCGTTCCTGTATAAATCCAGATGACACTTGGATGCCATGTAAGGGCTAATCTTTTGCTGTATTCACAAGGTCTTTCATTTTAATCGCAGTCAGCTAGTCTGACTGTATCTTTACCTAGGTTTGCTCGCAATTATGGCTAGTTATAAACGCATCGAAATTTCACAAGCCTTTCAAGGGTTCGACGACATTCTGGATGTACGATCACCGGCTGAGTATGCTGATGATCATCTGCCCGGTGCGATTAACGTTCCGGTGCTCAACGATGAAGAGCGTGTTCGCATTGGTACTTTATATAAGCAAGTGTCGCCGTTCGCCGCGAAAAAGCTGGGTGCGGCACTGATCGCACGCAATATTGCACAGCATCTGGAAGAACAGTTCGTTGATAAGCCAAAATCCTGGCGACCTTTAGTGTATTGCTGGCGTGGTGGCATGCGCAGCGGTGCAATGGCGCATATTTTGGCGCAGGTCGGCTGGAATACCGTGCAGTTGGAGGGCGGTTATAAAAATTATCGACGCCATGTACTCACGGAACTGGAAGTATTACCTGGCCAATTTGATTTTTGTGTAATCGCCGGCGGTACCGGTTCAGGTAAAAGTCATCTATTACAGGCGCTCGCTGAGCAAGGTGCGCAAGTGCTGGACTTGGAAAAGCTGGCACAACACCGCGGTTCGCTTCTCGGTAGATTGCCAGATCAGCCGCAGCCTTCACAGAAAACCTTTGAAACCCGGCTTTGGGAGGTGTTGCGTACTTTTACAGCTGACCGTCCGGTTTATGTCGAGGCTGAAAGCCGAAAAGTAGGTGTGTTAAGTGTGCCAACCGAGCTCATCGAGCGTATGCGTGCGTCTGACTGTGTGAAAATTGAAGTGCCGCTGGAAGCGCGTGTGAATTTTCTGATGGAAGATTATGCACATTTTCTGGACAACGCTGCATTATTAACTGAACGCTTGTCTTTGCTAGTTGAAATGCATGGTCGCGAGGTCATCAACCGCTGGTGCGAAATGGCAAAGCAGGGTGAATGGGTGCCGTTGGTAAGCGAATTGCTCACTCTGCATTATGACCCCGCTTATAAGCGTTCATCCGGTGTTGGTCTGCAACAATTGGATAAAGCTAAAGTGCTGCACTTAGCCTCGTTGGATAGTAATAGCCTCAGTAAACTAGCTGAAAATTTGATTTGTAATGAAAGAAAAAATAATGACTGAAATTCGCCTTACACAATATTCTCACGGTGGTGGCTGTGGCTGTAAAATCGCGCCTTCTGTACTTTCTGAGATTCTGTCTGGCTTGCCACAGGCGGGGTTGTTCCCTGATTTAATGGTTGGGCTGGAGTCGAGTGATGATGCCGCAGTGTATCGCCTGAATGATACGCAGGCGATTATCGCGACAACAGATTTTTTTATGCCGATTGTCGATGATGCTTTTGATTTTGGCCGCATTGCCGCGACCAATGCACTGTCAGACATTTATGCCATGGGTGGGCAACCGATTCTGGCACTGGCAGTGGTCGGTATGCCGATTGATAAGCTGCCGATCGCCACTATCCAGCAAATTATGGCTGGCGGAGCGGCAGTTTGCCAATCAGCAGGCATTCCTATCGCTGGTGGTCACTCCATAGATTCGCCGGAGCCAATTTATGGTCTGGTAGCATTGGGTATCGTGCATCCAGATAAAGTGAAGCGCAACGACCGCGCGCGGGCGGGTGATGTTCTGGTATTGGGAAAACCCATAGGTGTCGGCGTGCTTAGTGCGGCGCTGAAGAAAGGCGAACTAAGCGCTGACGGTTACCGGCAGATGATTGAAATCACCACGCAGCTCAACCGCACCGGTACTGCACTCTCCGCTATGGATGGTGTGCATGCCATGACTGATGTCACCGGGTTTGCATTATTGGGTCATTTGCTCGAAATCTGCCGTGGTTCACAATTGCAGGCAGAGGTTGCGTTTGATAGCATTCCCTTTATTGATATTGCTTTGCAGTTGGCGCAGGATGGCTATGCAACTGGCGCGGCAGCTCGTAATTGGGCCAGCTATGGAGAGTCAGTGACTTTGGAAAACCATATTGCAGAATGGCAGCGTAAGCTGTTATGTGACCCGCAAACCAGTGGCGGTTTGTTAGTCAGTTGTACGCCAGAAACTGTAGATGCCGTATTGGCGGCTTTTAATGCAGACGGTTTTAATCATGCGGCTGTCATCGGTACGATGCAAGCTGGGAGTGCGCAGGTTTCAGTGACTTAATGGCTGTCTAAGGCACTGAATTTATAAAAGGACTAAATCCAGATTTACATTAATTGTTGGTATTCTGGCCTGGGCAGAAATCTAAGGAAATGCTAATTGACTCGTCATTGCGAGCGAAGCGCGGCAATCCAGAACTTCCTTTTAAATAAAGCACTGGATTGCCGCCCGCCACGTTATGCTCGCGGCTAAAGGCTAAATCGCTCGCAATGACAGCCTTCGTAATAATGGCTTCTATTGGATTGTATAAACAATAAAAAATATCGGCTAAATTAAAGACAGCCTTACATCAGATTAAACAAATTCTTTCAGTAACGATTTCACAAAATCCGTACGCAGGTTGATGGCTGCCAAACCTACCGACACTCTCAGCTTATCCGGCCCATTCATGCGGCATCGTCTATCTCGCTGCAATAAGTTGATAAGCTTGAGCGGATCAATATCTGCCTTAGGGTTGAACTGCAACTGAATAGCATCGGCGCTAGCGTCAATTTTAACAATACCGATGGCTTTGGCCGCGATACGTAGCCTGTGGCAGGCGATCAGTGCTTCACCTTGCTCCGGCAGCAGGCCAAAACGGTCAATCAGTTCTTCCTGCAGGCTATCCAGTTCATCATCATCGTTGCAGTTGGCCAGGCGTTTATAAATCACCAGACGTTCATGCACATCGGGGCAGTAAGCGTTGGTGAGCAGGGCAGGTGTATGCAGGTTAATTTCTGTCGTGACACCCAGCGGTGCATTCAAGTCCGGTTCTTTGCCGGCTTTAAGTTGTTTAACTGCATGGTTCAGCATATCTGAATACAGATGGAAACCGATTTCCTGCATTTCACCGCTCTGGCTGTCACCCAGCAGTTCACCTGCGCCACGAATTTCAAGGTCATGCATCGCAAGGTGGAAGCCGGCGCCCAGATCCTCCATGAGTTGAATTGCATCCAGGCGTTTCTGTGCCTGCGGTGTAATTTTGCGGTCAGGGTCTGTGAGCAGATAGGCATAGGCCTGATGATGTGAACGACCGACGCGACCGCGCAACTGATGCATCTGCGCCAGACCGAACATATCGGCCTTGTTCATGATGATGGTGTTGGCTGTAGGCACATCAATACCGGTTTCAATAATGGTGGTACACAACAGCAGGTTATATCGCTGATGGTAGAAATCACGCATTACGTTTTCGAGTTCGCGCTCGCGCAACTGGCCGTGCGCAACAGCAATGCGGGCATCCGGCAGAATACGTTCCAGTTTTTCGCGCATGGAATGTATGGTATCAACCTCGTTATGCAGGAAATACACCTGGCCACCGCGCTTGAATTCGCGCATGGCAGCCTCGCGGATAATGCCTTCGGAGTATTCGGTATGAAAGGTTTTGATGCTCAGGCGTTTTTGCGGCGGCGTCGTAATCACGCTGAATTCTCGCAAACCTTCCATTGCCATGCTCAATGTACGCGGAATCGGCGTAGCCGTCAGCGTCAATACATCGACTTCGGCACGCAGGGCTTTAAGCTGCTCTTTCTGGCGCACACCGAAACGGTGCTCTTCATCCAGAATCACCAGACCCAGATTTTTGAACTTCACATCTTTTTGGATCAAGCGATGCGTGCCGATGATGATGTCTATTTCGCCGGTTTCCAGACCTTTTAATGCGGCCGTCTGCTCTTTTGCGGTTCTGAAGCGCGAAATCTCCGCAACCTTGATTGGCCATTCGGCAAAGCGATCACTGAAGTTGTTGAAATGCTGTTCAGCCAGCAGTGTTGTGGGTACTAGCACAGCAACCTGCCTGCCGCCCATCACTGCGACAAAGGCAGCACGTAGCGCGACCTCGGTTTTACCGAAGCCTACGTCGCCGCACACCAGCCTGTCCATTGGGCGGCCGGATTGCATATCTTTGATGACATTTTCAATCGCTTCGAGCTGATCCGGCGTTTCTTCAAACGGAAAGCCTTCGCAGAATGCTTCATAGTCTTGCAGGCTCAGCGTAAAGGCATGGCCACGGCGTGATGCACGCTGTGCGTACAGGTTAAGCAGTTCTGCCGCAGTATCGCGGATCTGTTTCAGGGCTTTTTTCTTGGCTTTTTCCCAATTGCCGCTACCTAGTCTATGCAGCGGTGCTGATTCCGGCGGGCCGCCTGAGTAACGTGAGATCAGGAATAATTGTGAAACCGGTACGTACAGTTTGTCGTCACCGTAGTATTCCAGCAGTAGAAACTCGGTTTCACCTTCGCCTAGATCCAGATTTACCAGCCCTTTGTAGCGGCCTACGCCGTGCTGCTCATGCACAACGGGGTCGTTGATGCGCAGCTCTGATAAATCCTTGAGCATACCTTCGGTGCTGCGTGCTTTTTCTTTCTCGCGGCGGCGCTGTTGGCGTACTGTGGCTGCGTAGAGTTCGGCTTCGGTGATGACGGCAAAAGTAAAGTTTTTGCCTGATGACGATACAAAACCACTATGCAAAGTACTGACGCCCAGCATCACTTTTGCTTTGTTGGTGACAAAATCATTCCACGATTCACAGATGCTGAGTTCCAGCCCATGTTCGGCAAATAGTTGCACCATGGTTTCACGGCGTCCCAGGCTCTCGGCGACAATAAAAACATGGCCTTTAAACTGGCTGATAAACTCTTTGAGTTTATGTAGCGGCTCATCCGCACGGCGTTCAATATCAAGCGCAGGCAAGCCGTTGCCAGTTTTATCAATAGAAAGCGCTAACCTTGCAAATGCATGTGTGGATGCAAAAAAGTTTTCTGTTTTAATCAGCAGGGTTTCAGGTGTGAGCAGCGGGCGCTCTGCATCATGCGCTAATGTACGATAGCGCGACTGAGCCTCACGCCAGAATTGCTGAGCACTTTGGTCTAAATCGCCATGCAGGCACAGTACGCTGTCGGCTGACAGGTAATCTAGTAGAGTGGCCGTTTGCTCAAAAAATAGCGGCAGATACCACTCAATACCACCTGAAGCTACGCCTTTACTGACATCCTTGTAGATTTTTGCACGCTGTGGGTCGCCCTCAAAGGCTTCACGGAAATGGCTACGAAATGTCGCGATACCAGTTTCATCCAGCGGAAACTCGCGCGCAGGCAGCAGTCGGATTTCCGGTACCGGGTACAGGCTACGCTGCGTATCCACATCAAAAGTGCGGATAGTTTCAATTTCATCATCAAACAGATCAAGACGGTATGGCAATGCCGAGCCCATAGGAAACAAATCAATCAGGCCGCCGCGCACACTAAACTCACCATGACTAATTACCTGACTTACATGGTGATAACCGGCTTCGGCACATTGTGTGCGTAAAGCCTCCAGATTCAGCTTTTGCCCTTTTTTGAGCATGAAGGTGTTAGCACTTAAATAAGCTTTGGGACTCAAGCGAATCAGTGCAGTTGAAAGCGGTACGATAATTACATCGCACGCATTTTGCGCGATGTGATAGAGCGTAGTTAACCGGTCTGAAATCAGATCCGGATGCGGTGAAAACTGGTCATAGGGCAGGGTTTCCCAGTCCGGGAGCAAATGTACGCTCAGGCTTGTCGCAAAGTAGGGGATTTCTTCCAGCAGGCGTTGTGCATCAAAGGCATTGGAAGTAATTATTACCAGAGGCTGATGATGCTTTTTTTCTTTTAATTCGGTTGCAAGGTTTGCTAGCGCCAGGCTATCCTCACCTGTTGTGTTGAGTGCAAAGCGTGTTACTTGACCGGTTTTGGGAATTGGCAGGGTAGTCTGCGTCATAAATGAGAGCTTGATGCGATTCTTAAGGGCGAGATTATAACGCTTGTGAGTACTAGGAACTTAAAAAATATCTGACCGTGTATGTGATTAAACATACACAGTTCAAATAGTTAGGCTGACTTTGCTAAATATTGGGTTACATAAAAGCCAGCACTTTTACAAATACCGTAATGTTATTTGCTGAATTGCAGTTCTGCTGCAATCCAATAATCAACAGGGCTGGCAGCAAAGCCATCTTTTTCGGCAATGTAATAGGCGGCAACCTCAATCAATTTGTAACGTTGTTCCAGATCAGAGGTTGCTGCTTTGGTTTTTTTAGCAGCAGGTTTTTTTGCTGCAGTTGGTTTGGCAGTACTGGCTTTTTTAGTCGCCGTAGTTTCTTTTTTAGCGGCAGTTGCTTTAGGTTTTGCTGCAGCTTTGGCTGCGGGTGCCTTTTTAGTTTTTACTTCTTTCTTTTCAGTATTCTCGGCCATTTTGATCCCTTTCAAAATTTAGTTGTAATGCTGTTGAGAGTAAAACAAAAATGCATAAACGTTAATTATGTACCGGTACCACCTACAGTCAGCGCATCAATTTTGAGCGTTGGTTGACCAACGCCTACTGGCACACTTTGCCCTTCTTTTCCACAAGTACCTACGCCGCTATCCAGTGACATATCATTACCTATCATTGAAACACGTTTAAGTACATCCGGACCATTGCCTATCAGTGTTGCACCCTTGACCGGATAGGTGATCTTCCCATCTTCAATCATATAGGCCTCGGCTGCGCTGAATACGAATTTACCGCTAGTAATATCCACTTGTCCGCCGCCAAAGTTAGCAGCATACAATCCTTTCTTTACAGATTTAATAATTTCTTCGGGCGGGATAGTGCCGTTCAGCATATAAGTGTTGGTCATGCGCGGCATCGGCACGTGTGCATAGCTCTCGCGACGTGCATTGCCGGTAATTGGCATTTTCATCAGTCTTGCATTGAGCGTATCCTGAATATAGCCGCGCAGAATACCGTCTTCAATTAGCACGGTTCTGCTGGTTGGGTTACCTTCATCATCTACGCTGAGGGAGCCGCGGCGGTCGGCGATGGTACCATCGTCGACTATGGTAATGCCTTTTGCCGCCACTTGTTGACCGATCATGTTGCTGAAAGCAGAGCTGCCTTTGCGGTTAAAGTCGCCTTCCAGGCCGTGGCCAATCGCTTCATGCAATAAAATACCAGGCCAGCCCGCACCCAGAACTACCGTCATGCTGCCAGCTGGAGCGGGGCGCGCGTCGAGGTTGATAATAGCCTGGTGTACGGCCTTTTGTGCATAATCATGCAGCACTTCATCTGTAAAGTAACTGTAGTCAAAACGGCCACCACCGCCTGCTGAACCCTGCTCACGGCGGCCATTGCTTTCTGCAATAACGTTAATCCCCACGCGCACCAATGGGCGTATGTCGGCTGCCATTACGCCGTCATGCCGTGCAACCATCACGACTTCATATTCACCGGCGATAGAAGCCGTCACCTGCGTGATACGCGGGTCAAGTTTTCTGGCGATAGATTCCAGATATTCCAGCAGCTTTACTTTGGCTTCTGCCGATAATGAGGCAATCGGGTCATGTGGTAGGTACAATTGTGGATTGCGTGAAGTAATAATTGATTTTGCAGTTTGCTCATTGCCTGATGCCGCGATGGATTTGGTAGCAACCGCTGCTTTTTGTAACGCCTCAAGGCTGATGTCATCAGAATAGGCAAATGCGGTTTTTTCGCCGCTTACAGCACGTACACCAACACCCTGATCAATCGAGAAATTGCCTGACTTTACCTGGCCTTCTTCCAGCCCCCAGCTTTCACTGCGGCTGTACTGAAAATACAGGTCTGCATAGTCAATCTTGTGCGACATCATATCGCCAAGTACGTTTTGCAGTTTTGCAATATCCAGACTTGCAGGTGCAAGCAGCGCACGCGTGGCTTCGTCAAAGTGAGAGCCGATGATCGGACTGGAGCTGCCTGGTATTTCCTGATTTTTCATTGTGTGTGTTTTAACTATATAAATTAATGATCAACTAGGGTTGACCACGTCAATCGTGCGATGTTGCAATGCCGGTAAACTTTTTCTGAGGCTTTCCTGATATTTTGGATTCATGGTTGCCATCACAACGCCAGAACCGCGCGGCAATCTATCCAATACTACACCCCACGGGTCAACTATCATACTGTTACCGTGTGTTTCGCGCCCTGAAATATGATAGCCGCCTTGTGCTGACGCAACAACGTAGCACAGGTTTTCAATCGCGCGTGCACGCACCAGCGTCTCCCAATGGGCTTTACCGGTAGTGTCAGTAAAAGCAGATGGCACCACAATGATGTTAACTTCACCCATTGCACGATATAACTCCGGAAAGCGCAGGTCATAGCAGATAGACAGGCCAATTTTGCCAAACGGCGTATCTACCACTTTGATGGCATTACCGGGCTCAATTGTCGTTTCTTCATGGTAGTGCTCATTGCCGAGATCCAGCCCGAACAGATGAATCTTATCGTAGCGAGCTACCTGTTTGCCTTTGTCGTCATATACCAGGCAGCTATTGCGTACCTTATTTGACGAGCTGCCTGTAAGCGGCACGGAGCCGCCAATTAACCAGATTTTATGTTTCTTTGCAATTTTGCTTAAAAACTCCTGGATCTGGCCTTGGCCTTCCTGTTCACGCACTTTAACTTTGTCGGTATCTTTCAAACCCATGATCGCAAAGTACTCAGGTAAAACTACCAGTTTGGCACCCTGATTAACTGCAATTTCAATTAATCTCTCTGCCTCGCTCAGGTTTGCGCTGACATGAGGGCCTGATGCCATCTGTATGGCTGCGATTTTGACAATGTCGTTAGCATTTTCTTTGCTAAGTTTAGCTTTGGTTGTTTTTACTCGGGATGTAATCGCCATATTTAGTCCGAATTTTTACTATTATTTTGTTGGTGAAATAAGATTGCTGCTTTGTTTTTTATTACTGTCATCAGCTGGTTTAACTTCTTGCGGGTTATCCCAAGTGCCCGTAATTTCGTATTCCGTAGAGACGATTTTATTAAGTGGGTCTTTTAGAATTTTTTGTGCTAAAAATGCCACAGCGCCAGCTAAAGGGCCGCCTGCAAGCGCAGCTAAAGACAGGCTGTCGCTAATTCGGGGCATTACTTTAACAAAAAGATGTTGTGTCTCTTTTTGCAGATTAGTTTCACCTTTAATTTCCACATCTGCAGCCGGACCTGACATTACAAAATTGTCACTGCGCATCACGCCCTGGCTAATTTTAACCGTTGCATTGATTTTGTCAAAAGCAAAGCCATTGCTGAACAAATCCCTGAAGTCTAAAGTCAGCCTTCGCGGCAGGCTTTGCAGGCTCAGCAGACCCAACAGTCGGCCAACGCCAGGCTGTGCTTGTAAGATCTGGCCTTGGCGCACTTCGAACTCGAGCTCGCCGTTGAGGCGTGTGGTGTCAAATTGCAAAGGGCTACCTGGCCAGTGCAGCCTACCTTTTAGCTCGCCAGCACCATCCTTTATTGTATCGGGATAGCCGAATCTTTTGAGTGTGTCGCCTAAATCCTTGATGTCCCAGCTTACATTCAAGAAAGTATTCGGGCTTCTGATCCAGTTATTCCATTGCCCTTCTGCACTTATGACACTGTCTTGACTACTGAGTTTTATTTTTTGGATGTCCCAGTTGTCATTCTGTGGGTAAGCAACTAGCTCTAATGCACCGAAATTTTTCTTATTAAACTGAAAGTTATCCGCAACAATATCCAGAGCAGGATAATCCTGCTCAAGCTTTATGAACTGCTGCGGGACAGAGCTTGTAGAATCTTTGATTGCTGACAATTTGTCAGGGGCGCTGCCAGGTATGGTCAAATTGCTTAGGCGCGCAATCAGTTTGCCATTGTTCTGGTTGACCCACTGCAGGTTGCCCGTGATTTCGCGGCTCTCAACGTTGACGTGTAGACCTTCTTTATTGGATATATTGTTGATTTTCAGGTTGTTGATGCGACGGTCAAAAATATCCAGCGCATTAATACTGAGTGCTGTTTGTTGAAAGGCAAATGGCGTTTCTTGCTTATTGCCAGCGGTAATATTTTTTATGACATAACGCCAGGCATCAGCATCAAGATAATCCAGTTTTCCGTTTAATGATATACCTTTAAGCCTGCTGTCCTGGGTTGTTTCAGTATCTGCATTACCGCCAGATGTATCAGGGTTAAATCTGATATCTGCACGCTGAAATTTGAGTTTACCGTTTTCTGCTGAATGTATGACCTTGGCAGCAATTTTATTGCCAAGACTCACGCGAATGTTATCGAAATTCTCGTCCTGTTTTTTATCTACAAGCAGGTTAAGCTGCTGTTCAGCAGTTTTATCCAGCGGAGCGGGGAACTTAGAAGTAATGCCGAGCAGGTCAGAACGAATACTGACGTTGACAAGCGGTTTCTGAATTATGATATTGCCAGTCCAATCAGTGCTGCCGCTGATGTATTCTGAGACCTTCTCAATATTTTGTTCTTTAAATAACTGTTTAAGGCCATCTGTACTTATTTGACCTTTTGCTGCAATACGAATAATTTTATCTTTGCCGGAATTCAGATTAAAAACCATTGGTGAGCTGAATGTATAGGCTTTGATATTTTTCGCTGAAAGGCTGCTTTCAGTGAATTCCAGCAGACCGTTAATCTGGCTAAGTGCTGGTATGCCTGCGCTTTCCATCCCCCCATTCGTGATCTGATATAGCCCTTTGTATTTTGCAGCTTCCAGGTTCTGTAGTGGAATCATGAGGCCAAGACTCAATTTGCCGTTACCGCTAGTTTTCAAACCTTCGGTAAAGCCTTGCGTTACTTCCAGTACCGGGCTTTTATTAATAAAGTGGATACCTTCACTGACCGGACCGATGAGTTCAGATGTAATGTTGAGAACAGGCTCATCAGCATCAAGCTGGGCAATAGTCGTTTTGCTTTTAATGATCTGGTTGCCAAGTATTTTGCCAGTATGGGCATTAAGCTCCATACGGTTGCCTTCAAACAGCAAATTTAATCCCAGATTATTAATAACAGGCCAGCCGGTGCCATAATCCAGAAGCGCATCACTAAGTTTTGCACTAGCTTTGAATACGCCTAGTTTTGGATCTGGACGATTTTTACTGTCAACAAATGGGAAGTCTGCGAGACGGCCTTTTACTGTGAGGTTAATATCTTCAATTTGACCAGCCAGAATTGAAGTGTCTAGCCAGTGCAGCGTGGCTTCACCCAGCATGATAGGATAATAATTGAGGGCATATTTGGCATTCCCTTTATCAAATTTACCGGTCAGGTCAAGATAACCGCCCTTAATACCATCCATTTTATAGCTGGCATTTAATGTGCCGGATAAATGTGGGTTGCTTATATCTAAGTTATCTACATTAATTTCAGTAACTTTTCCGTTAATATTCCAGCTAATTTCACCGCTCAGAGTATCTACCGGTACAGGCCAACGCAAAATACCTTTTAGGTCTAGTTTGCTGTTAATCGAGTCAAGTAATAGTTGACCGCCTTTTTGCGTGGCTTTTAATTCACCCGATAAATTGTTAAAACCGGGTACCTGCTCTTGTGCATTAATACTTAAATCGTTGAATTTTGAGTTAATACGATAAGCCGTGGTCTGATTGTTAACAGCTTCCCAATTCAGGTCTAGATTTTTAAGCGTGCCATTCGGTGCCGATGTGGCGATATGCTGCTGTAAAGTTGCTGGTAGCGGAAGTAGTGCAAGATATTCCTGTATACCGGTCAGGTTGAAACTGGCGAGTTCAAGGTTGAAAGCTTGCTTGCCAGCCGTAGTGTTGGAGTAGTCGGCTTTGAGATCTTGCAGGTTAAGTCCGCTATCAGCGCTGGCAAATAAATGATCAACACTGATGCTGTAACCAATTTTGGTTGCGGTGGTGCCAAGCAGTTGAAACTTGCTTAAGTTCTCCCAGTTCAGGTTGCCGCTCAATTTATGCAGCTTTACTGGCGATACGTCTGGTTTTGCTTGTATTTGCAAGTTTTGAATATCTACTTTGCTGGTAACAGACTGCAGTTCATGATTTTTGAAGTTGGCTTTTACATCAGTGCTTCCAACACCGGTCTGTATATCAATCGGATAATCAATCCAGGTTTTAAATGCTGCTAAATCAGCATTTTTTAATTTCAGATTGATGACGCCATCCCATTCTTGAGTTTTGCTGATATCGTCACCATAGAAACTACCGTCGATGAGTATAGGGTTTCTGGTGCCGACAGATGGGGTGGCACTTACTTTGAAGCTGTGATTTTTAACCAAGCCTTTCCATAACGGGCTATGCAGACTTAGGTTGAAATTGTCCAGGCTGAGTGCGGGTGCACTACGTTTTTCATCAAGCCAGATAATTTTTGCCTGAGTAATCTCTACGGCATTTTGTCGTAATAGCCAGTTGGGTAATGCTGGTTTTGATTCACCGCTCATACTGATACCGGCTACAAAAATTTCGCCGGAGGCAACGCGTCGAATAGTAAGTTCCGGTGAATGAATGGTCAGCGCATCCAGTCGTGGCTCAAGTATTGGTATGCTGAGCCACGATAACGAAGCTTCAGTGTTTTTGAGTTGTAAAGCAAGACGGTTTTCTGCATCGAAAATATCAATATGGTTGATTGAAAGCTGCGGATTAATTCCGCGCCAGTTGGCCTTGATATCGCCGATAATGACTTTTTGTCCGGTAGTTTTTGTTGCAAAAGAGGCGATACTGTTTTTATATTGCCCAATATTAGGCATGACCCAGAACTGAATGGTCAATGCTGCAATCAGTATGATGAACAACATAACCCCGGCAAGCCATAGTGCTGAACGCCATAACCAGAGCATGGATTTTTTAAGCATTATTTAATCTAATTTATTTGAGTTATTTGTTAAGTCTGCATTTTACTGCAATATCAGTCAGCAGGTGCGTTTTACAAGGCATTTCAGATGTAAATACTATGTAAATACGGATCTATACCTGATGCATTTTATGCGCTAAAAATGAAAGATTTATAAGAACTCTTACCTGAATCATTTAGAATAGCGGGCTAATTAAAGTTCGGTTGACGAGCTTTAGCCAGATTTGCCATTATTTTAGAGCGTAATTACTTGATTCAATTTAAACAACTTACATTAACCCGCGGCACAAAAATTCTGATCGAGGGTGCCAATTTGCAACTGCATCCTGGCCACAAAGTTGGTTTGACCGGCGCGAACGGGGCGGGGAAATCCTCACTTTTTGCTATGCTACGCGGCGAACTGCACCCTGAAAAGGGTGATTTTGAAATGCCAGCAAGCTGGGTGGTAGCGCACGTAGCGCAGGAGACACCAGCATTGCCGATGCCGGCAATCGAATTTGTGCTGGATGGCGATGTAGAGTTGCGTGAAATTGAGGCCGCTTTGGTTAAGGCTGAGGCTAATCATCAGGGTGAGTTAATTGCTGAGCTGCACCAGCGTCTGGCAGATGTTGATGGCTATAGCGCCAAAGCACGCGCGGCTGAGTTATTAAGTGGACTTGGTTTTAGTCAGGCCGGTTTGCTGCAGCCGGTTTCAACATTCTCTGGTGGCTGGCGTGTGCGCTTGAATCTGGCACGGGCGTTGATGTGCCGTTCCGATTTATTGTTGCTGGATGAGCCTACCAACCATCTGGATCTGGATGCTGTAATCTGGCTGGAAAGCTGGCTGCAAAGTTATCGTGGCACTTTGTTCCTGATTTCGCATGATCGCGATTTTCTGGATGCAATCGTAAATCACATTGCACATATCGAGCAACAGACGCTGACCTTATACAAAGGTGGTTATTCGGATTTCGAGCGCCAGCGTGCTGAAAAATTGGCTTTGCAGCAAGCTATGTTCGAAAAACAACAGCGCAAAGTTGCGCATCTGCAAAGTTATATCGATCGTTTTCGTGTGCAGGCGACCAAAGCACGTCAAGCGCAAAGCCGTATCAAGGCTTTGGAGCGCATGGAGATGATTTCGGCCGCCCACGTGGATTCACAGTTCAGTTTTGAATTCAGGGCGCCGATCTCTGCCCCTGACCCGCTACTGGTACTGGATCGCATGAGTGTGGGTTACGGTGATAAACCACTGATCAGTAATATAGAGCTTGCGGTGCGGCCTGGTGAGCGTATCGGCTTGCTGGGTAAGAACGGCGCGGGTAAAACCACGCTGATTAAGCTGCTGGCACATGAGTTGGAGCCGCTATCCGGTAAGCGCGTGGAAGGCAAGGATTTAAACATCGGTTACTTTGCTCAGCACCAGCTAGAACAGCTGCGGCCTGATGAATCGCCACTGCAGCACATGATGAAGCTGGATCCGCTGACGCGCGAACAGGAACACCTGAATTATCTAGGTGGTTTTGATTTTAAAGGCGATATGGCAAGGTCACCCTGCGCTAATTTCTCAGGTGGTGAGAAATCACGACTTGCGCTGGCGTTATTGATCTGGACGCGCCCGAACCTGCTGCTGCTGGATGAGCCGACCAACCATCTGGATCTGGAAATGCGCCATGCATTGACACTGGCCTTGCAGGATTTTGAGGGCGGCGTAATACTGGTGTCGCATGACAGAGCCTTGCTGCGCGCCAGTTGTGACCAGTTTATTCTGGTAGCGGATGGTAAAGCGGAAGCGTTTGACGGTGATCTTGAAGATTACAGCCAGTGGCTGAACGAGCAGCGTTTAAAAGAAAAACAGGCAGCACAATCACAAGCCCCGGATAAACTAAACAAAAACGATAGGGCGCAGAGCAAGGCAGAACGTCAAGCCAGAATCGCCGAACGCCGTCCTTTACTGAAAGAGCTGGAGCAGATTGAGCGTAATATGGCGCAAATGCAAGCCGATAAAAAAACTTGTGATGAGCGTTTAAACGATACTGAGCTGTACAACACTACTGACAAAACAGAATTGCAGCAGTTATTAAAAACACAAGCAGAATTGGCAGGTAAGCTGGAAACGGCCGAAGAGCGCTGGTTGGAATTACACGAGCAGCTGGAAGCGATTCCGGCACTAGATTAACGATAAATTTAAACTACAGGACCCATTATGCAAATTCAATATTCACAACGCTTAAAACTAATGCATGCTTTGAGTCTGGCTACTTCGTTACGTGATGATGAAACTCCAAACACCAATCTGGATGAATACGATGCTTTAAACGCAGCAGATTACCTTAGCTGTTATGTTACGTTTAAGGCGATACAAGCAGCTGGGCGCTCACCTCTGGAAGAACGTACCGAGAACTTTGATATGTTAAGTGTATATCAGGCTTTTGCATTGCTGAACTATGCTTTCTTCACAACGCCTCTGGCGCGAGAAGATATCAATCCTGATTTCCCAACGGCACAAATTACTATTGCCAAGACCCTGTTCGCAGGCTTGCCTGATGCTGAGTTGATTGAAATTATTGAATCAGGCTTTAATAAATTTCAGCTGATTGCAGAAGCTCAAGTTGAGCATTGGGTAGAGTTCAGAGAGAACCTTGACAAAGTGGTGATAGCATTTGTGATTGCAGGTACAGAAGATGACAGCCCGCACGATATCGAGGAAATACTGCCAATTTTTGGTCAGTTATTAAGCCAATTTTGTGAAGCGTTTGAAAGCGCTTAATCAAGTAATTTATTTTCCCTCGTGCGCTACAGATTTTTAAGGCTGGTTTCATAAGGAAATCAGCTTTTTTTAACTTTTAAAGCGTAGGAAAAAAATCTGTTTCCTTTACTGTGCTGAAGTCTCATGGACACTCAAAAGAGTGATTAGATAATTAAGATTGATTGACCTATGAATGCTCGCTGATGACTTTTGAAGTTAGCGTTGAGGTGTTATTAGTACTATGTTTTGATCACAACTCATTTTGGGTGCTTAAGAATAACGTGAAATGATCTGCTTCCAATGATTAAGTTGCAGATCTGCTAGTGTTTTATCTGTCCAAATCATCACAACAGGCATTTCTTTTCTGTTTCCTGTCATTGCGCTTAGAATTTCAAATTCCTTTTGTACTTCTTCATGCATACCCAAGATGTCATAAGCAATCATTAGAAAAAAATGACTTGGCTTGAAATTGGCATTGATAATGCAGCCTTGCTTAAATATGTTAATGGCCTTCTGATAGTTTTTTTGTGCAAGATAACTTTGTCCATGTGCAAACATGTAAAGAGCATCTGCTATTGGACTAAATCGTTTAGCTTTTTCTACATAATACAAAGCTTCTTCACCCAAACCAGCAGCAGATAATGCAAGCGAGAGAAATAAATGTGCTTCTGCATTGTTTGGATCTGCGGCAACCGCGCGACGACATTCCGCAATCGACTCCTCACGATTTCGATGCCAAAGCTGCACCCAACCCAACATTGAAATTGCATAGGAAGATTGTGGATCCAGCTCTGTAGCACGCTGGGCATGTGAGAGCGAAAGCGCCAAAACAGCGGCATCAGAATTCCATTTTTGTGACCAAGTTAAAGCCAGCGACCTTGCCAGCCAGGCATGTGCCGCCGCATAGTCAGGATCTAGCGTTAATGCTTTCCTATATAAGGCTATCGCTTCATTTGTAGTTTTTTCCGTATACTTTCTGTGTGTCGCAATACCCCTTAGTAAAGTATCGTGTGCTTCTATACTTTTGGTAGCTTGCACACCAAAAAGCGCGGCCTCCTCTCCGTCAAGCTTGATTTGCAACACACTTACAATGCTTTGAGTGAGTTCATCTTGCAAAGCAAACACATCTTTGAGCTCGCGGTCAAATCGGTCAGACCATACTTGCCCACCATTTTTAGCATCTACCAATTGTGCAGTAACGCGAACTAGATTTCCCGCATGTTGCACACTGCCTTCCAGCAGATAACGCACCCCCAGCTCAGCAGCAATTTCTTCGGATGTTTTGGTAGTGTTTTTATATGAAAACGAAGACTGCCTGGAGATGATGAATAGACCTGACAATCTTGAGAACATTGAAATCAAGCTATCTACAATACCATCGGCAAAATATTCTTTTGCGTTGTCTACGCCAATGTTGGCGAATGGTAATACTGCCAGTGATGGCCTGTCTTCTATCATGGGCGGAATGGCGGACATTAAACTGGCAGCAGTTTCAGTTGCTTCCGGCTTCTGTATCCTAAATTCGACCGCATAACTGCCCTTGGGAAATGTTATGCGAACAGCATCATACTTGCCTAGCGTGTCGTAATATTCGCGCAGTTTGTTGCGCAGGCGAGTGGCTTCTACTCGTACAATGGCATCCAGGCTTGGGTCAAAGTCACTGGTGCGGTCAAATACTTCCACCGCAATTGTGTAACCTTTCAGGCGGTCTGCATTGCCCGCAAGGGTGTTGGTAACCAGATAATCCAAAAAACGCTGTTGGCGCGGTGAACCTGCAAATAATGGGCTTGCTAACATAGCATTTATGCTAGTACGTATTTGGTTTTGTTCTGCGTTCGTCCATTGTTTTTCAACAGTATTCATGCACAGTCTTCTTGTTAATTTAGCCAACTATGTTTATTAAGTAACAATACTGATGCCGCGTTAGTAACGGTAACTAACTTAGTAAGAATAATAACAAAGTATACATTAAGCATACACATCTGAACGAGCACTAGTGAAAGGTTCTAGATGACAATAAATTGATAAGGAGATTTGAAATGCTTACGACTAATAAACGTGTTATTACTACATTTGTTTTTGCAATATCTTCTTTAGCGGCTATCAATGTCAGTGCGGAATCAATCTCAGGGCAAGGTAAATGTACTTATAAACCTACTTCTGCCAACATTGCCAACACCGATGGCTATGCAGTCATGCTAAGTGAAACTACATGCACTTCTAGTGGGGGCTTTATCCAAGAAGCTACGGTATCAAACCCGGAAATTGCCAATCTGCATCAAGGCAATGGCGAAAATTCAGGTTATTACACTATTACCAATGGTGTTGACTCTACCATTGCAAAATGGAGCGGTAAGGTAACTACTGTGATTAAAGATGGTAACCCAATGACCAGTTCCAAAGGTCAATGGGAGTATGTAGGCGGCACAGGTAAATATAAAGGTATCAAAGGCAAAGGTGAATTTAACAGTTACTTTACCTCTCCCACAGAATATACCGTGGACTGGAAAGGTAAAACAGACTAGGTTATCGCTTTCGTTTTTTATTCAAACCACGTTTTTTTCATATAAACACGTGGTTTGATCTACATAATCGTTGTATTTAGATACAAATGCAGGAGAGCTAACATGAGTACAAAACACATCCATGTAATGGATAAATTCCGCGAATTTTCCAGCTACCCCATCAGCCAATACGGTCAAGATAAAACTTCCACACCACCTGCTTCCAGTCAGGCCAAGCTGGATGAAACCATCGCAAATTTACGCGAAGCTGCATGGAAATTTGCAACTTTGCCGATTGAAAAGCGCATTGCTCTCGTTACCAGTATGCAGCAAGGTTATCTGAAGGTAGCCGAGGCTATGGTGCAGGCGGGTTGTATAGCTAAAGGAATTTCACCAGATTCAAACCTTGCTGCCGAAGAATGGGCAAGTGGTGCATGGGGTGTAGTGCGCCACTTACGACTGGTGCGTGAAAGTTTGCAATCTATAGCCAGCACGGGTAATACTAAAATTGGTAAAGTTAAACGCACCGTAGCAGGTAATTTGGCAGTGCAGGTTTACCCGAACAACGCCATTGATGGCATCTTGTTTAAAGATATTACTGTGGATGTGCATATGAAGCCCTCTGTTACAGAGCTAAGTCTGGCAGCCGATCGCGCTAGTTTTTACAAAAAACCACATCAAGGAAAAGTAGCCTTAGTGCTAGGCGCGGGCAATATTGCCAGCATTGGCATTATGGATGTAATTACCAAAATGTTTAACGAAGGCAAAGTATGTTTGCTGAAAATGAACCCTGTAAACGCCTACCTTGGTCCGTATATTGAAGAGGCATTTAAGGCTGCGATAGACCAGAAGTTTTTAGCTGTGGTGTACGGTGGTGCGGAGGTTGGCAGGCATTTAGTCTATCATCCAAAGATAGATGAAGTGCATTTAACCGGTTCAGACAAAACTTATGAGCAAATTGTATGGGGGAATAATGGGGAAGAGGCCGATGAGCGCCGTACACAAAATCAACCTTTATTACACAAACCTATTACTGCTGAACTGGGAAATGTGTCGCCAATTATCGTGGTGCCTGGTCCTTATACCGATAAAGAAATACGTTTTCAGGCTGAGCAAATTGCTGCTGCATTTACCATGAATGCTTCTTTTATGTGCTGTGCTGCCAAAGTGCTGGTGATGCCTAAAAACTGGGATGGCGCTGCGCGTTTTGTTAATGCCTTGCAAGACGTTTGTGCAGAAATCCCACCGAGAAACGCTTATTACCCAGGTGCTGAAGATCGCTGGCAAGTCATAGTAAAAAACCACAGTAATGTCAGCCAGATAGGCCAGGCTAGTTCAGGCCAATTACCTTGGACATTTATTACAGATCTTAATCCTGATGATACCAATGAAGTCTTATATAAAGTAGAACCGTTTTGCTCAGTGATTGCTAGCGTACAAGTGGGTAATGCCAACCCAATCGAGTTTTTACAAGTAGCAACAGATTTTGTGAATAGTCGCTTATGGGGCACGCTTAACGCTACATTGATTGTGCATCCAAAGTCACTTAAAGACACCAAGGTTAATAGCGCCTTTGAACAGGCGATTAACCATCTTAAATATGGCGCGATTACCGTTAACAGTTTTATTGGACTTTTATTTTGCACAGGCACAGCACCTTGGGGTGCATACCCCGGCTCAACTTCAAAAGACATCCAAAGTGGCAATGGCTTTGTGCATAACAGTTGTATGCTAGATGGCATAGAAAAAGCCGTATTGCGCGCACCACTTATGTCGTTCCCCAAACCGGCGTGGTTTGCGAGCCATCGCGAAGCGAAAATTGTCGCTCAAAAATTAGTGATGATGGAAGAAAATGCAAGCTGGTCAAAAGTGCCGGGCATTGTGATAGTGGCAATGCAAGGCTAGTACAATCAACAGCTAGAGGGGACTAGCATGTGCAATGAAGATACAAGGCGCACTTATTTTAACGCCTACGATTGCGATGCTTTCCCCGCTATCTTTGCCGTAAATTTGGTTATGGCCAGCTATTAGCAGGTAAAGTTCTATAAAAAGGTCCTGAAACCATGCTGTGTAAATTTAGTCATTATTTGTAGTTACTTCTGTGCCAAATTTTTATTTAATGCTGTGCCTGTCCGCTATTCTCGGCATTTATAATTTCAGTGCCGACTATTTTTCCTTCCAGGGTCTGGTGTATCTGTTCCATCAAAAAACTTGCAGATTCACGCCCGAGTTTGGATTCACGCATCGCCATGTGCCAGCTTGAAATACACTGTTTCAGACTATCTTCATTTTCACAGGCTTCAATCTTCGCTTTGATGCCTCGCCCCATGATACCCAGATAATCATCAGCTGCTTCAATTAAGATTGCTTTTACAGCAGCCAGCTTTGCCGGGCAGATAGGCTCAGCATTATCAGGGGTATCTAAAAATGAAAGTGTCGCGGGAAATGGGGTCGTGTATTGAGATTGCTGTTGCTGACTTTTCAGTTGTTGCTGTTCAATAGGTAGTTGAATATAACCTTCAGACTTCAGCTTTTTAATCGTATCTATCAGCAGATCTTTTTTAAAAAACTTTTCCAGGTCATCTAATTTACGTACGCCGTTAACAAGCAGTAATACTTGCCGTTCACGTACACCCAGCGTGCGTTTGTCGGTGATAAATTCATTAAAACCTAGCGCAGATTTTTCATATACCATGATGGTCATCTCATGTGAGCTCAACTATTTTTAAAAAGTTTTGTGTGAGCGTTATGCGATGGATATTACCGAATCAATGTGAATTTAGCGTGAAGTTATTATGGAAGATTGATGACGGAATTATGAAAATTCCGGTTTAGGGATGGGGCAGCTATTGATAATCGCCATCTACATAGTACCAGCGATTCTCTATGCGTTTGAAGCTGCTGGTTTCGTGCAGCCTTTCAGCTTTTCCACCTAGGTTATCAGCACGTTTATAGCGTGCCACAAATTCGACGATGGCATGTTCTGCATTAATATTGTGATGACGTTTTATCTGTAATCCCAGCCATTTCGTTGCATCATCACCGCTCAGATTAAGGCTTTGCGGCCTTGTATCGGCATGCCAGCTTTGCAGCAGGTAATCAATTAAAGCTGGGTTTTGAGCCGCAAGTGCATAAGCACTGTAACGCGAACGCATGAGGGCTTCAGCGGTTGGGGCTGGTGTGCCTAGATGGTAAATCTCGCAGCACTTGCTGTAAGGTTTACCGCTTTCGCAGGGACAGTTAAATATTTTCATAAGATACCGTTTACCCTTCACACTTTTCTAGCCAGTTTACTGGCTTAAGAAAATTGCGGAAGACCTTCATGGTTTGAGCCTATCGAAGGGGGCATGCTTCGACAGGCTCAGCACGAACGGAGAAAGTAGATTTTTAAAAGTATTGTTAAGCGATCTCGCGCGTTTCCTTGAATTCAATATCCGGATAGCGTTCCTGCGCCATTTGTAGATTGACGCGATTCGGTGCCAAGTACACATAATCATCAGCGCCATCCAAAGCCACGTTAAAGCCATATTTATCGGCAATTGCTTTGAGGTCTGCATCTTTGCCATGCAGCCAGCGGGCGGTATAGCAGTCGTATGGCTCAAACACCATGTCCACGCCGTATTCATGTTCCAGCCTATGGGCTACTACTTCAAACTGCAGCATACCTACCGCACCCAGAATCAGGTCATTTGATAACAATGGGCGGAATAGTTGCGCTGCACCTTCTTCGGCTAATTGTTTGAGACCGATTTGCAGCTGCTTCATCTTCATCGGATTTTTAATCCGCGCACGACGGAAAAACTCCGGCGCAAATGAAGGAATGCCGGTAAATTTAAGATTTTCGCCTTCGGTAAATGTGTCGCCCAGTTTAACCGTGCCATGGTTAGGGATGCCGATAATATCGCCAGAATAAGCTTCATCCATCGTGGTACGGTCCTGCGCCATAAAAGTAATAGCATTGTTAATGCTGAGTGTTTTTCCGCTGGCAACCTGCTTGATTTTCATACCGCGTTCAAAGCGGCCGGAGCATACGCGCAGGAACGCGATACGGTCACGGTGTTTCGGGTCCATATTCGCTTGAATCTTGAACACAAAACCTGAAAACTTGCCTTCATCTGCTAATACTGCGCGGCTTGCCGTGTTGCGCGATTGTGGCGGCGGTGACAGTTCAACAACCGCATCCAGCAATGACTGTACACCAAAGTTGTTGATGGCCGAACCAAAGAACACTGGTGTCTGCTTGCCGCTCAGATAGTGCTCTTTATCAAAGGTATGCGATGCGCCACGCACCAGTTCAATGTCCAGCCGCAGATCTTCTACCTGATGGCCTAGCACTTCATCCAGACGCGGATTATCCAGACCTTTGATGACCTCGGAGGTGCCTTTTTCTGCACGTGGATCAAAGAACGAAATTTCGTCGTTATACAAATGGTAAACGCCACGGAAAGTCTTGCCCATACCGATAGGCCAGGTGATTGGCGCGCATTCCATGCCGAGCGTGGTTTCGATCTCGTCCAGTAGCTCAATTGGCGCACGGCTTTCGCGGTCAAGTTTATTGATGAACGTGATGATCGGTGTGTCGCGCATGCGGCAAACGTTCAGTAATTTGATGGTTTGCGCCTCAACACCGTTAACCGAGTCAATCACCATAACTGCGGAGTCCACCGCAGTTAGTGTACGGTAAGTATCTTCAGAGAAGTCATCATGGCCGGGCGTGTCGAGCAGGTTGATCATGTGTTCACGGTAGGGGAACTGCATCACGGATGACGTTACCGATATACCACGCTGCTTCTCCAGCTCCATCCAGTCTGACGTTGCATGGCGCGCCGCCTTGCGGCCACGTACTTCACCTGCAACCTGAATAGCACCACCGAACCACAACAGTTTTTCAGTCAGCGTGGTTTTACCCGCATCCGGGTGCGAAATAATGGCAAAGGTACGACGGCGGGAGATTTCTTCTTGCAGTGACATGGCTAATTG
>Ga0207972_100113_pt1 | contig 28916 bp, 21 predicted proteins | sample LakWasMe75_LOW10_2_FD_183903 | JGI IMG/M metagenome (GOLD analysis project Ga0207972, IMG submission 183903) | Freshwater sediment methanotrophic microbial communities from Lake Washington under simulated oxygen tension - Sediment Metagenome... | ecosystem: Environmental > Aquatic > Freshwater >...
GATCAACAACATTATTGCAGAAGAAAACCAGGTGTTGCTGGGCTGGCGCGATGTGCCGGTAGATAACAGCAATATCGCACAGGCCGCGCGTGATGTTGAGCCAACAATGCGTCAGGTGTTTGTCGCCAGCGCAAATGCTGACAGCGATCTTTTTGATGCACCGTCATTCGAGCGCAAACTGTTTGTGATCCGCAAACGCATTGAGCATGCGGTACGTGATCTTGATCTACAGGACAACGCAGCTTTTTACATTCCTTCACTGTCATCGCGCACTATTGTCTACAAAGGCATGCTGCTGGCGAATGAAGTGGGTGTTTATTACACAGATTTGAATGATGAGAGCGTAGTGTCAGCACTGGCACTGGTGCACCAGCGTTTCTCAACCAATACTTTCCCGGCCTGGGATCTTGCACATCCGTTCCGCATGATTGCGCATAACGGTGAAATCAATACCGTACAAGGCAACGTTAACTGGATGGCGGCACGTCATGAGGCGATGCGCTCTACCCTGCTCGGTGAAGATCTGGAAAAATTGTGGCCATTGATTGTTGACGGCCAGTCAGACTCAGCTTGTTTTGATAACTGTCTGGAATTGCTGGTGGCTGGCGGTTACAGTCTGCCGCACGCAATGATGATGCTGATTCCTGAAGCATGGTCAGGTAATGCACTGATGGATGAAGACCGTCGCGCTTTCTACGAATACCACGCCGCGTTGATGGAGCCATGGGATGGCCCGGCAGCGGTTGCATTTACTGACGGTAACATGATCGGCGCAACATTGGATCGTAATGGCCTGCGTCCGGCGCGTTATCTGGTGACAGATGATGACTTGGTCATGATGGCATCTGAAATGGGTGTGCTGACATTCCCGCAAGAAAAAATCGTTAAAAAATGGCGTTTAGAGCCAGGCAAAATGCTGCTCATCGACACGGTGCAAGGCCGCATTATTGATGATGCTGAAGTGAAAAGTGCTTTGGCAAGTGCTAAGCCTTACAAAAAATGGATTGAAGAGTCACGCTACTTCTTGGCTGATATGCCTAAAGTGGAAGGTGGTTTGCAATTGAACGCTGACCTGCTCGATACACAGCAGGCGTTTGGCTTTACGCAGGAAGATATCAAGTTCGTGCTGCAGCCTATGGTGCAGAACGGCGAAGAGGGCTCAGGTTCTATGGGTAACGATGCGGCATTGCCTGTGCTGTCAAATAGACCAAAAGTGCTGTACAACTACTTCAAGCAGTTGTTCGCACAGGTAACCAATCCGCCAATCGACCCGATTCGTGAAGAGCTGGTGATGTCACTGGTGACCTTTATTGGCCCAAAACCAAACCTGCTGGGCATTGAGGAAACTACACCGCCGATGCGTCTGGAAGCTAGCCAGCCGGTATTGATGCTCGATGAACTTGAGCAATTGAAGTCGATTGCCAAGCTGACCAATAATCAATATAAATCACTGGTATTGGATATCACCTATCCTGCGCAAGAAGGTAAAGCTGGTGTGGCAACGGCATTGGAACGCCTGACTAAGGCTGCCGAAAAAGCGGTGCAGGATGGCTTTAACATTCTGATTCTTTCAGACCGCAGCATGAATGCCGAACGCATAGCGATTCCGGCACTGCTGGCATGTTCTGCAACGCATGAGCATTTGGTTCGCGCCGGCTTAAGAACCAGTGCGGGTTTAGTGGTGGATACCGGTTCAGCACGTGAAGTGCATCATTTTGCGCTGTTAGCTGGTTACGGCGCTGAGGCAGTTTGCCCATGGCTGACTTTTGAAACCATCAAAGGCATGTCAGACGACAGCTACAAAGCTAGCAAGAACTTTGTTAAAGCGATTGGTAAAGGTCTTTATAAAGTCATGTCCAAGATGGGTATCTCTACTTACCAGTCTTACTGCGGCGGCCAAAGATTCGAAGCAATTGGTTTAAACAGCAGCTTTGTGGAACAGTACTTTACCGGTACCGCTACCAATATTGAAGGTATTGGTCTGGATCAAGTAGCTGAAGAAGCTGTGCGTTTGCACACTTCTGCATTCAGTGCTGACCCGGTATTGGCTAACAGTCTGGATGCGGGCGGCGAATATGCATTCCGTGTGCGTGGTGAAGAGCATACCTGGACACCGGAATCAATCGCCAAACTGCAAAATGCTACGCGTACCGGCAAGTTCGACACTTACAAAGAATACGCAAAACTGATTAATGATCAAACCCGCCGTCACATGACATTACGCGGCCTGTTTGACATTAAAACCGCAGCAACACCAATTCCGCTGGAGTCTGTAGAGTCAGCTAAAGAGATCGTGAAGCGCTTTGCAACAGGCGCGATGTCACTGGGTTCTATTTCTACCGAGGCACACGCAACGCTGGCAATCGCCATGAACCGTATCGGCGGTAAGTCGAATACCGGTGAAGGCGGTGAAGATGCAAAACGCTTCATCCCAGTGGCTAATGCTACTACGATGGCAGCTGTGATCGGTGAAAAACAGATTGAGCGAGATATCCCGCTTAAAGCAGGCGACTCTATGCGCTCAAGCATCAAGCAAGTGGCTTCTGGCCGCTTTGGTGTTACTGCTGAATATCTGGCAAACGCTGACCAGATTCAAATCAAAATGGCACAAGGTGCAAAGCCGGGTGAAGGTGGCCAGTTACCTGGCCATAAAGTTTCAGAGTACATTGCCAAACTGCGTTTCTCAGTGCCTGGTGTGGGCTTGATCTCACCTCCTCCGCACCATGATATTTATTCGATTGAAGACTTGGCACAGCTGATTCATGACTTGAAGAACGCCAACCCTAAAGCTTCTATCTCTGTGAAACTGGTGTCTGAAACCGGCGTGGGTACAGTGGCGGCAGGCGTAGCAAAAGCCAAGTCTGACCACATTGTGATCGCAGGTCACGACGGCGGTACCGGTGCTTCACCGATTTCATCTGTAAAACACGCAGGTACACCATGGGAGCTGGGCTTGTCTGAAGCGCAGCAAACTCTGGTATTGAATCAATTACGCGGCCGCGTAGTGTTGCAGGTTGATGGCCAGATTAAAACCGGCCGTGATGTTGTGATTGGTGCCTTGCTGGGTGCTGATGAGTTCGGTTTTGCTACTGCTCCGCTCGTGGTTGAGGGCTGTATTATGATGCGTAAGTGTCACCTTAATACCTGCCCGGTAGGCGTGGCGACACAAGACCCGGAATTGCGTAAACGCTTTACCGGTCAGCCTGAGCATGTGGTGAACTACTTCTTCTTTGTTGCTGAAGAAGTGCGCGAATACATGGCTTCTATGGGCATCGCGAAATTTGAAGACCTGATCGGCCGCGCCGATTTGCTGAATATGCAAGCTGGTATCGACCATTGGAAGATCAATGGTCTGGATTTCAGCAAAGTATTTCATCAGCCAGATATGCCAGCCAGCGTTTCACGTAAAAACAATGACGTGCAGGATCACGGTCTGGTCAATGCGCTTGATAACAAACTGGTAGCGCAAGCGCTACCAGCGTTGGAAAAAGGCGAAAAAGTGGTGATGGATATCGCCATTACCAATACCAACCGTACTGTCGGCACAATGCTGTCTAACCAGATTGCTACGCGTTACGGTAATGCAGGCTTGCCAGACGATACGATCCATGTGAATTTCACCGGTACATCGGGTCAGAGCTTCTCGGCCTTCCTCGCAAAGGGTATTACTTTTAGCCTGACGGGTGAAGGTAACGATTACGTGGGTAAAGGTCTGTGTGGCGGTCGCATTGTGATTAAACCACCGAAAACTTTCCGCGGTATTTCACATCAGAACATTATCGTCGGTAATGCGGTGATGTACGGTGCTACAACTGGCGAGAGCTACTTCAGCGGCGTGGCGGGTGAACGTTTCTGCGTACGTAACTCAGGTGCTTCTGCAGTGGTTGAAGGCGTAGGTAACCATGGTTGTGAGTACATGACCGGCGGTACCGTTGTGGTGCTCGGTGTAACTGGCCAGAACTTTGCGGCAGGTATGAGCGGTGGTGTAGCCTATGTGTACGACGAAGATGGCATGTTTGCCAAACGTTGCAATATGGGCATGGTATCTCTTGAAAAAGTTGAGCATGTAGCTAACGTAGCGGCAGATGCGATACATCATCTTGACCAGCCGGACGAGGTTACCTTGCTTGCCTTAATCAATAAGCATGCAGAATATACCGATAGCGGACGTGCCAAAGCGATTTTAGCTGACTGGGAAAATGCGCGCGGCAAGTTTGTGAAAGTAATGCCGAATGAATACAAACGTGCTTTGGTCGAAATGGCTGAAGACAAGGCGTTGATCGCGGCCTGAGGCTGCAATAACAGGAACAAGTAACTCTAACTCGCATTAGAATCAGCAATAGGCGCGCCGACGCAAACAGTACAAGTAGTACGGCAAGGAGGCGCAACAACTTGCTGGTTTTAATGCGAGTTAGAAAAGAGACTCTCTCTTATAGGAAAAGGCTATATAGTATGGGTAAAGTAACGGGCTTTATGGAATTTGAACGTCTTTCTGAGGCTAATCTGCCGGTTCAGGAACGCGTTAAAAATTACAAAGAATTTGTATTGCATCTGACTGATGATCAGGCCAAGCAACAGGGTGCGCGCTGTATGGATTGCGGCATTCCGTTCTGTACTACAGGCTGCCCGGTCAATAATATCATTCCTGACTGGAATGATCTGGTTTACCAGCAGGATTGGCGCAGTGCGATCGATGTATTGCATTCAACCAACAACTTCCCTGAGTTTACCGGCCGCATCTGCCCTGCTCCATGTGAGGCTGCCTGTACCTTGAACATCAATGCTGATCCTGTTGGCATTAAATCTATTGAACATGCAATTATTGATAAAGCCTGGGAAAATGATTGGGTAAAACCACAGATCAATCCTAATAAAACTGGCAAAAAAGTGGCGGTTGTAGGCTCTGGCCCAGCGGGTCTGGCCACTGCACAACAACTGGCACGTGCTGGTCACAGCGTAGTGGTGCTGGAAAAAAACAGCCGTATCGGCGGTTTGCTGCGCTACGGTATTCCAGATTTCAAAATGGAGAAATCACACATTGACCGCCGTATGGCACAAATGCAGGCTGAAGGCGTAGAGTTCCGCGTCAACCAGCACGTAGGTGGCAATGTAAATGCTGATGACGTACTGGCTGAGTTTGATGCCGTAGTGTTGGCAGCAGGCGCTGAGCAGCCGCGTGATTTGCCGGTTACCGGTCGTGAGCTTGATGGCGTGCATTTTGCAATGGACTTTTTGACACCGCAGAATAAAGTGGTTGCCGGAGATGTCATTCCTGACCAGATTAAAGCAACAGGCAAGCACGTAGTCGTGATTGGCGGTGGTGATACAGGTTCTGACTGTGTAGGTACCTCTAACCGTCATGGCGCATTGAGTGTGACACAGTTTGAACTTATGCCGCAGCCACCTGCAAAAGAAAACAAAGAACTGGTATGGCCAAACTGGCCGCTCAAATTGCGTACTTCCAGTTCACACGAAGAAGGTGCAAACCGCGACTGGTCTGTAACTACCAAAGAACTGATTGGTGAAAACGGTAAAGTGGTTGCGCTTAAATGTGCTCGCGTAGAGTGGAAAGATGGCAAGATGAGCGAAGTACCGGGCTCTGAATTCACGATTCCGGCTGACCTGGTATTTTTGGCCATGGGCTTTGTGTCACCAGTGCAAAGGCTATTGGAAGTATTCGGTGTAGAAAAAGACCAGCGCGGCAACGCTAAAGCGACTACCGATGGCGAAGGCTGCTACAAAACCAGCAAAGAGAAAGTGTTTGCAGCCGGTGACGTACGCCGCGGCCAGTCTCTGGTGGTATGGGCGATTCGTGAAGGCCGTCAGGCTGCACGTGCCGTGGATGAATTCCTGATGGGTTCATCTGTATTACCTAGGTAATTCTATTTTTGTTTTACCGCCGATAAACGCCGATAAACGCCGATAAGCTTAAAATTAATTCATTTTATGAACAATGTATAGTTGCAATGTGTTTGTGAAATTAGTAACCGTTTTTTGTTTTTAATCAGTTTTTATCGGCGTTTATCGGCGTTCATCGGCGGTTAATATGAATAGCTTAAAAAACGATACCTTCCTACGCGCACTCATGCGCCAGCCCACAGAATACACGCCTGTATGGATGATGCGCCAGGCTGGCCGCTATCTGCCGGAATATAAAGCGACACGTAAAAATGCAGGCAGTTTTTTAAGTCTTTGTAAAAATGCTGACTTTGCGACTGAAGTCACTATTCAGCCTCTGGATCGTTACCCGCTGCTGGATGCGTCTATTCTGTTCTCGGATATTCTGACTGTACCGGATGCGATGGGCCTGGGTCTGTATTTCGAAGAAGGCGAAGGCCCTAAATTCGAACGTACGCTGCAGCAGGAAGCTGACATTAAAAAGCTGACCGTGCCTGATATGGCGGAGCTGCAATATGTTTTCAATGCCGTGACGCAGATCCGCAAAACCTTGGATGGCCGTGTGCCGTTAATTGGGTTCAGCGGTAGCCCGTGGACGCTGGCGACCTATATGGTGGAAGGTAAAGGCGGTACGGATTTCCTCAATATTAAAAAAATGGCGTATGCGCGCCCTGACCTGCTGCATCACATTCTGGAAATCACCGCGCAAACCGTGATTCAGTACCTCAATGCGCAAATTGCAGCAGGCGCACAGGCCGTGATGATATTTGATTCCTGGGGCGGTGCGCTGGCGCATGATGCTTACCTTGAGTTTTCATTGAATTACATGCAAAAAATTGTGAACGGATTAACTAAAACCAGTGAAGGCCAAAAAGTGCCGAGCATTGTTTTCACTAAAGGCGGCGGATTATGGCTGGAAGCACAGGCTGAAATCGGCGCAGATGCGCTTGGTCTGGATTGGGCTGTTGATCTCGGCAGTGCGCGCAAGCGTGTTGGTGACAAAGTGGCGCTGCAAGGTAATCTTGACCCGGCAATCCTGTTATCAACGCCGGAAGCGATTGAAAAGCAGGTGGCTAATGTGCTGGCCAGCTATGGTCATGGCAATGGGCATGTGTTTAATCTGGGTCACGGCATCACGCAGTGGACGCCACCAGAAAATGCAGCAGCGATGCTGGCTGCAGTACGCGAACATAGCCGTCAGTATCATCAGTAATTCAATCCAATAGTAATAAAAAAGCCCATCATTGATGGGCTTTTTTATTAGCTAAAACTTAACGATTTATTTTAAAGACATACGTTTCATTGTGTCGTCTTTATCAATAAATTTATGTTTTAACGCGCCTGCAATGTGCAGAATAACAATAATCAGCAATATGGCGCCAATCGCTTCGTGCACTTCTTTGAAAAACTCGCGACACGCTTCGTTATCGAGGCCGCCGATGAAGTCGATACCAAACCATTTAATGCCATATTTACTGTTCACAGCCATGATCAGGCCACTCAACGGCATTGCTACCATAAGTAAATAGAGCAAGTGGTGGGTACCCGTGGCCAGTTTCTTCTCCCACGTTTTGTATGAAGCTAACAATGCCGGTGCGCGGTGGGTGATGCGCCACAATAAGCGGATGATGATGAGCGCCAGCAGTGTTACGCCAATAGATTTATGCAGGTTGTAGTAGAAGGTTCTTGGGCTGGCTTCTGCTGCCAGTTGCCAGGTGTAGATGCCTAAATCAAACAGGTCAAACGCCATTTGCTTAGGGGCGTCTTTAGGTAACTCACTCATGTACCAGCCTAGTGCAAACATGGTAAAAATGCCTAAGGCTATCAGCCAGTGTAAAACAATCGCTGTTTTGGTATAGCGTGTAGAGGTTTGATTCATAGTAATATCCTGATGAGATTTAATCTTGTAGTATGTGACAGGTGTGCCGGAAGAAAATTGCACAAGCTGGGCTCATTTTAATCTGTATCATAAATTGAAGGAATGTTTCATGCGTATTTTAATGATAACCATGAGTCTGTTGAGCTTTATTGGCTGCAGCAGTGTTGGTTCAAGCCATGTAAATTCACAAACCCGCTACGAAGATTTCGCTGTAGAAAAAGTGGCTGAGGGTATTTATGTGCATCATGGAAAGCATCTGGATATTGATACCGGCTATCAGGGAGATATCTGTAATATCAGTTTTATAGTCGGCAGTAGAGGCGTTGCTGTGATTGATACAGGCGGCAGCCTGAAAGTCGGCGCGCAGCTACGTGAGGCTATCCGTAAGGTTACACCATTACCGGTGTTGTATGTCGTGAATACCCATGTGCATCCGGATCATGTCTACGGCAATGCAGCGTTCCTCGCTGATAAGCCTATTTTCGTTGGGCATGACAAATTAGCCAATAGTATGGAGCTGCGTCGCGAACAGTATGCCAAGCTCAATGACAGGCTGTTGCATGAAGACGCTAAAGGCAGCGAACTGATTAAGCCTACGTTGACAGTAAAAGACACGCTGATGCTGGACCTGGGCGATAGGCCGCTAGAGCTGACTGCACATCCGGTGGCGCACACGAATACCGATGTATCGCTGATTGATGTTAAAACCGGTACCTTATTCACTGGTGATTTACTGTTTATTGAGCGTACCCCGGTGGTAGAAGCCGACATTAAGGGCTTGATTGCAGAGATTGAAAAATTAAAAGCCAGTCCCGCCAGGCAAGTGGTGCCTGGGCACGGACCGGTGACCAAGGACTGGCTCGCTGCGTTAACTAATGCACAGCGTTATTTGAGCCAGCTGTTAGCGGATGTACGTGCCAGTATCAACAAAAATGAAGGCATGGAAAAAGCGATGGCTACAGCAGCAGCAGGCGAGAAAGACAAGTGGCAGTTATTTGAGATTGCCAACAGGCGTAATGTGAATACGATTTACCCCGGGCTGGAATGGGAATAATAAAGAAGCGGTGGCAGATTAATCATCTGCCACCGCTTCTTTATGAGCTGTAAATCTGTTTTTTTTAAGTTATTTCTTTAAATTATCCAGACTGCATGCCGTGTTTGGATTTGCATGTAATAACAATAAACCACCGGCGATTGCCAGATATTGTAATAACGGTAGCTTGAGTAAGAAGATGAGTGCCACAACATAAATGGCCATCACTAAAGCAATAGCTTTGGTTTTGTAGCCGAGAAGCAAGCCTAGGCCGCCTATCAGATTAATTAAAATAATCAGTGGTGCGAAAATTCCCGGTAAACCCAGGCTGCCTAAACCCGCCTGATACTCCTGATAGCCAGACGGGTTATTCATGAAGCTGATGACGAGTGCAACGACTTGAACCAGAAAAATCTGCGCAAGCAGAATGCGCGCAACGGTTGTTAAATATTTTTGCATATAGCACCTTAAATTTAGTTAAATTAACTTAAGAAAACACGGAATAACTGCCTGCGCGAGTAAATTGCTCCGTTCCGCGCGCCTTTAGCACATATATTCTACGGGCACGCCCGTTACGGGTGCACTTTAATCCCGCTCGGCAGCTTATTCCGTGTTTTCTAGAAAGACAAACACGCATAATGCCTGTTACTGTCATAGCCTGCAAGTGCCAATCTAAAAGGGTAATAAAGGTTTGAAAGATAATTTTGTAATTAAGCAAGTTACGTGGCAAACGCATTCGGCATCTTTAAAAAAGGTGCGCGAAGATGTGTTTATCAAAGAACAGCATGTCCCGGTTGCGCTGGAATGGGATGGTATGGATGAAACTGCGCAGCACCTTTTAGCGGTGAGCGAAACAGGACAAGCAATAGGCTGTGCGAGATTGACTGGGGACGGCAGCATAGGACGCATGGCGGTTCTTGAATCGTGGCGTGGCTCAGGTGTTGGCCGCGCACTGCTTACAAAAGCTATTTGCTTATATCAGCAGCAAGGTATAAAGCGCATCACCTTGTCTGCACAGGTGCATGCAATACCCTTTTATGAAAAATGCGGCTTTGAGGGCTGCAGTAAGCCTTATTTGGATGCCGGTATCCTGCATATCGATATGCGATTAAAGTAAGTGCCTGACAGATATAATTGTGGATGCTGAGAGGAGTCATGACTATTTGCCATGATATTTTTATGAGCAGGAGCTGATAGCATGGGTGAAAAGGTGTTGTAAAACATCACGCTAAAACAATTCGATAAAATAAACACATGCGTGTTTTTATTCGAAAATTATAAAATACGCATACCGTCAATCACCCTTATGGGTACTTATTGATGTAGAATTTCTGACAGAGTTTAAAACAAGACTGGCTCTGTAATCCAGAGGGATAAATGGATAATGGATTTGAACATCATTTTTAGTAAAACACCTAAGGCCTCCCGCGCCCCATTACCTTGGGTAGGTGGGCTGTCAGCGCAATTCAAGCAAGTATTATCATATGTAGATGGTAAGCAGAGCGTAGAGGGAATTTTGCGTCAGTCTGGGAAGATGAGCAGCAGTGAGTTGCTGAAGATTCTACAGAAGCTGGAAGATGACGGTTACATCAAGCGTGTGTCGGATAGTCAAGCAGAACCGGATTGGTTAAAGGACGTCAGCAGTTATGCCATTAATGCAAATAATAATTACAGCATTGCCGTGGAGGAAATTGATGCTACGGAGCTGAATTTTGATGATGCAACTTTTAGTAGCGAAATTGTCACTGAAATAAAAGATCTCAAACAAGACGCACAGCCACCAGAGGCTGAAATTGCTGTTGAACCAGATGTAGCGCGCAGGGCTCAGGAGGTTATAGAAATAAAAGCCAAGCGTGAGGCTGAACGTAAAGCAAAAGCCGAGGCTGCAGAAAAGGCTATGCTTGAAGCTGCCGAGCAAGCAAAGCGTATCGCCGAAGCCGCGGCAAAAGCACAACAGGAAGTTGAGCGCATAGAACGTGAAAAGGCAGAAGCCACGGCCAAGGCGAAAGCCGAAGAGGAGGCACGTTTGCAGGCGGAGGCCGAGCGCAAGGCCAAAGCAGAGGCAGAGGAACAAGCGCGCATAGAAGCTGAGCGTAATGCGCAAGCTGAAGCTGCAGAGAAGGCCAGATTGGAAGCGGAACGTATCGCCCGCGAGCAGGCTGAAGAGCAAGCTAGAATAGAACTTGAACGTAAAGCTCAGGAAGCGTTAGCGGCAAAAGCCAAACAGGAAGATGAAGAAAGAGCTCGCTTAGAGGCTGAGCGTCTTGAGCGCGAAAAGGCAGAAGCGATTGCCAAGGCGAAAGCCGAAGAGGAAGCACGATTGCAGGCCGAGGCCGAGCGTAAAGCGCAAGCTGAAGCGGCTGAGAAGGCCAGAATTGAGGCTGAGCGTATTGCCCTTGAAGCAGCTGAAGAAAAAGCACGGTTAGAAACAGAGCGCATTGAACGTGAAAAAGCTGAAGCGATTGCCAAGGCCAAAGCCGAAGAAGAGGCGCGTTTGCAGGCAGAGGCCGAGGAGCAAGCACGTGTCGAGGCTGAACTTAAAGCGCAGGCAGAAGCAGCAGAACAAGCCAGACTGGAGCAGGAACGTATCGCCCGCGAGGCAGCTGAAGAAGAGGCCAGAATTGAGCGCGAACGCATCGCCCAGGAAGAGTTGGCAGCAAAAGCCAAACTGGAAGCTGAAGAACAGGCACGTTTAGAAGCAGAACGCATAGCGCGTGAAAAGGCAGAAGCGATTGCCAAGGCTCAAGCCGAAGAAGAGGCGCGCATGCAGGCAGAGGCTGAGCGTCAGGCTAGAGCAGAGGCTGAGGAACAAGCACGTGTCGAGGCTGAACTTAAAGCGCAGGCAGAAGCAGCAGAACAAGCCAGACTGGAGCAGGAGCGTATCGCCCGCGAGGCAGCTGAAGAAGAGGCCAGAATTGAGCGTGAACGCATCGCTCAGGAAGAGTTGGCAGCAAAAGCCAAACTGGAAGCTGAGGAACAGGCACGTTTAGAAATAGAACGCATAGCGCGTGAAAAGGCAGAAGCGATTGCCAAGGCTCAAGCCGAAGAAGAGGCGCGCTTGCAGGCAGAGGCTGAGCGCCAGGCTAGAGCAGAGGCCGAAGAAAAAGCACGCGTAGAAGCAGAGCGTATCGCACAAGTCGCAGCGGCAGAGCAAAAGCTGCGTGAAGCAGAGCGTGTGGCCCGTGAGGAAGAAAGAGCGCGACGTGAAGCTGAGGAAAAAGCACGCGTAGAAGCTGAAAAATTAGCGCGCGAGGAAGCAAAGCGCCTCGCCAAAGAAGAAAAAGCAGCCAAGGCTAAGCTTAAGGCTGAAGAAAAAGCGCGTGCCAGAGCGCTGCGCGGACCAAACATGCTCGATAAGTTGAGCTTCAACAAATTGCTCAAGCCGATGTTAATTGCTATCCCGGGGGTGCTTGTTGTTGTAGTCGGCTTAATCCATGTGATGAATCTTTCCATGCTGATTGGACCCGTCGAGAAGTTGGCAACAGACAGCCTAGGTGAACCAGTCAAAGTGCAGGAAGTGCATGCATCGTTGTTTCCGCCACATTTGATGCTTTCGGGCGTTGCAGTCGGTAGCAATGCAGATATCAAAATTGGTAGCGTGAATATCGTGACTGCTGTTTCAATGTTGTTCAATGATGTAAAAGACATTAAATCGCTTGATATCACCGGTGCCACACTTACGCCAGCCGACTTTGCTAGACACGCGCAATGGGTCAATAATGTAGCAAAATCCGGTAAACTCAAGATTGAGAAGATTACTTTAAAGCAAATATCGTTCAAGGTTTCAGATCTGGAGCCTGAGGCTTTTAACGGTAAGGTTGCGCTTACTTCAACCGGAGCGCTTAGTAATGTTGAACTGGTGAATGCTGGTGGCAATCTCACGCTGCTGCTTACTCCGCAGAATGGCAGCGCTGCCGTTACGCTGACTGCCAGTGATTGGCAGCCTCCGATATTTAAACGATTGGCTTTTGATGAAGTAACGGCCACAGGCGTTATTAGCCAGAATCAGCTCAGCTTTAGCCAGATAGAAGCCAAGGCATTTGGCGGTACAATTAAAGCGCAAGGTGAACTCAGCTGGGACGGACGTTTGAGCACATCAGGCAATTTTGAGCTGATAAAAATGACATTGCCGCGCGTCCTGTCAGCCTATGACAGCAGTGCGTCTATAGATGGCAGCCTCAACGCCACGGGCGTGTTTACAAGTTATGCTAATCAGGCTTCAGCGCTGGCACAAGCTGCAGAAGTCGATGCCAGTTTTGAAGTGCTTGCGGGCAAAGTCAATGGTATTGGGCTGTCACATGTTCTGGTGGCCGGGCCCGCCAGCAAGCCGTCGCCGGATGCTGACTTTACCCGATTTGATACGCTGACTGGCAGTCTGCAATTCAAGGATAGCCAATTTAAGTATAAACAATTTGCACTCAAAACCGAGCAGTTCCGTGCACGAGGCAATTTTAATATTGAGTCTGATCAGACTCTATCTGGAAAAGTCAGTGCAGAGCTGACTTCAGCATCGCAGCGCCGGCAGGGCAACTTCACTATCAGCGGCCAACTTGCGGACGTTAAATTTAAATAATACGCTATGGCAGAAGCCCGTTTTTATATAGCGCGATTTTTTTGTGTGAGGCTTGAATTTCAGGCAACTACTACTTAGGTGTAAATTGCTTAAAGCGGGGCTCTTCTATAAAATCTCGTGTTACAGCATTTAAGCGTAACAGCTTAATTATCAGATTCATTTTATTCACAATTCTACATTTCTAATTCTCAAGGATTTCTCATGTCAAAAATCATTTTCAAAGCGGGCGAAGCTACCGTATACAGTGAAGGTAAAGACGTAACAGCAGCAATGCCTGAAATTTTAATCGGCGCAGTTGACGGCCCAGTAGGCCAGGCATTTGCCAACTTGATGGCACAAAGCAAAGGCCACACTGCAATGTTTGCGGTGCGTGATATTAATCAGTTAGTCCGTCCAGTTTGTATGACCGTGCCAAAAGTAACTTTAAAAGGCAGCACAGATGTAAGCTTATTCGGTGGTGTGGTGCAAGCGGCGACAGCAGATGCGATTCTGGACTGCGTAATCGAAGGCATTATCCCTAAAGAACAAGCGAATGACTTGTGCATTATCAGCCTGGTGTGGATTGACCCAGGTTGTATCGCACTGGAAAAAGAAGGTAAATTAGACAAAGCCGACATGTACAAAAACAACTACGAAGCTACTAAACTGGCGATTAAACGTGCATTGAATGACGAGCCAACGATCGATGAGTTGATTGCAAACCGTCACAAGATCAAGCACTGTATGTGGGAAGATTCTTGGGATCAAAAGTAAAATCAATTTAATGGGCGCATAGCTTTGTTGCGCGGTACTCGAAATCCTCATGTACTTCATGTACATTCCGGTTTCTGCGTTCCGTGCGCCTCGCACTGCATCCCATAAAATTGATTTTTGGCTTTAGAACCAGTTCCAAATATGCAATAAAAAAGCGGCTAGAAATTAGCCGCTTTTTTATTGTTCAAACACTTTTAGTCTTTGCGTACGGACTCACGAATGTCGCGTACCAGTTGAAATACGGACCAGCTGGTTTGCAGTAGCGCTGAGAAGCGCGCTACGTGCAGTCTACTGATCAATATCCCAGTCAATGTGCTTATGCCTGTCATGAGCACAGGGTAGCGTTTAAAGTAACGCACTACCTCCAGGCCACGCCCTGCAATTACCAGTGGTTTGCGTAACGGCTGCATACTCTGAGCCAATACCACGCGCTGTGATGCTGCTTTATCAATCAATTCTTGCCTACGTATAGCAAGCGCTGCTAATTTTTCATTCATTACCAACTCCTGCCTGCTTAAGGGTTCGTGTCAATTTCCTGATGGTCTTTGATCAGTTCAGCAAGGCTTGCTTCAAACATGCGCGGCATCGATTTCAATTTGCTTACCACTATTGCACCTAATATCGTACCCGTGATCAGGAACAGCCCGGTAAGTGAACCCAGTACAAGTAATCGGTGCGTATCCCAGAACACTACTACTACCAGAATTGTAAGCAGTACCGCACCGAAGCAGAGGCTGAACAGCGAAACAAAGGCCAGTGCCAGCAATGAAATGAAGCGCTCGCGCCCTTCTTCCAGATCAGTGCTGATCAGCTCAAGGCGCGTATGCACAATCGCAATGAGTGTTACGGTCAGGTTTTTCAGAGAGTTGAGTAAACCCTCCGCCGGTTGGTTAGGAGTGTCAGCCATTGCAGCCTAGCGCCTGCCGATGAGTAAGCCGACCACCAAGCCAACACCTGCGGCAATGCCAACTGCATGCCATGGTTTTTCGTGTACATAATCATCAGTTGCCTGTGCTGCAATTTTGCCTTTTTCAACTAGGGCATCCTGAGCTTCGTTTAATTTTACTTTAGCCACTGCCAGTGACTCTTCTGCTTTGGCGCGTAAATTGACAACGGCTTCACCACCCTGGTTGGCTGTAGCTCTGATAAGCGCCTCAGCATCAGCAATCACAACTTTGAAATCGCTGATCAATTGCTCTTTAGTTACCGTAGTGCTTTGAATGTTATTACTCATTGAAATTCTCCTTTTTATTAGTCATGGCAATGTTCAATTCGACAATTGCTTAATAACTTAATTCCGTATTGTATTAATTCGTTGATTAGCAATTGTTGATTTATTCAGTCATCATGGCTGGCGAAATAACGCGGCAATCCAAAAGCTACTGATAGTATAAATGACTGGATTGCTATACCTCTGTTCGCAATCACACATTTAGAATAAATCAATGTTTCGATTACTATGCTACGCCTAGCGAACTGATTGGGCAAGGTAATGATTGTTTCTGTTGATGCAGGTCAACCTGCAGGTTCAGGGATTTAAATGGCGTAAAGACTGTAGTATTTTACGCACTGGTGTAGGAATGGCAGCGCCGATAGCATCTTCAATGCTTAGCCATATCTGGCCAGTTTCACGCACTTTTGAATGTTGTTTTATAACCTCCAGCGGCTGCGGCGTGATGTGTAATTTAAAGTGTGTGAATGCATGGCTTAATTGAGGCAGTGCCTTTTGCGGCTGTACAACCATGCCGAACCGCTGTTGTGCGATGGCGCCATAATCATCACTGCTTTCCTGTTCCGGGAAACTCCATAATCCCCCCCAGATGCCGCTAGGCGGACGTTTCTCCAGCATGACATGATCTCCCTGCCGCAGAATCAGCATAGTAGTATGTTTTTCAGGGATGGTTTTGCGTGGTTTTGGGGTAGGCAACTGGCTGACGCGATGCTGCTGGTAAGCCTCACAGGTACTCAGCAGAGGGCACTGCAGGCACTTTGGTTTGCTTCTGCTGCATAGTGTAGCGCCCAAGTCCATCAAGCCCTGGGTGTAAGCGACCATATCGGTTTTTGGCAGCAGATCCTCAGCCAGTGACCATAGTTCTTTTTCAATTTTTGGTGTGCCGGGCCAGCCTTCAACTGCAAAATGTCTTGCTAATACGCGCTTTACATTACCATCGAGTATCGTTTGTACCTGATTGAAGGCAAATGAAGCGATAGCGGCTGCGGTGGAACGACCAATACCGGATAAGGTTTGAATCGTATCAAAGTCTTGCGGAAACACGCCGCCATAGTCATCCATGATGGTTTGTGCCGCATTGTGCAGGTTGCGCGCTCTTGAGTAATAGCCTAAGCCGCTCCAGTGCTGTAGCACTTCATCCTGTGTTGCATTCGCGAGCGCAGAAATCGTTGGAAAACGCTGCATGAATTTACTGTAATAACCAATCACGGCTGTAACCTGTGTTTGCTGCAGCATGATTTCTGATACCCAGATAGCGTAAGGGTCAGTGGTATTCTGCCAGGGTAGATCATGGCGGCCGTGTAGCTTTTGCCAAACGATGAGGCGGCTGGAGAAATCAGTCATAGGTTATTTATATGATCTTTGATACGATGTAAGTTGATTTAATTTTAGGATTTCAGATGAAACATATTTTAGTAATGGTTGCCGCATTTGTAGCGTTAAGTGGATGCGTAGTGGTGCCGGCTGGACACCACCCTAATGGCCCTGGAAATAGCGAAAATGCACCAGGCCACAATAAGGCTTGCGGCGAAGGGCCAGGTAATAGCGGCTCAGCTCCAGGACAAGTCAAAAAGAACTGCTACTAACTTGATTGTTAGCGGCAGTTGCTATGAAGGTTTAGTTTAGAACTTAAACAGTTTCTTTAGCTCTTCTGCCGCTTTTTCTTTAGCAACATCTCCTGTCGATTTGGGTGCTTCAGCTGGTGCAGGGGCAGTATTGGTCGCGCCATCGGTTGTTGCCGGAGCGGTAGCGGGATCTGCTGGCTTTTTCTTACCTAACAGGCTCTCCAGAGCTTTTGTCTTATCACCATCACCTAGCAGCTCTTTAACCGCAGTACCCTTTTCGCCGCCCACTTTATCCAGCAGGTTGGACTTGGCCATCGCCGCACCAATCGCGGCAAAGTCCATGCCGTATTTAGGCGCAGAAAAAGTACCGGTGATTTTTACCGGAATGCTCAACCCGGCTAAAGAATCGAGATCAGCGCCGCCTTGGCCTTTCAATGATTTAACGATGGTTGGTTTCGCTAGATAGTTGATGGTTTCATTGCCGATATCAATATCACCGCGGCTATCCCCTTTTGCCAGACGCAAAATCGGTGCCTTCATGGTCAGGTCTTCATTGTGCGCAACGCCGTTTTTAATGTCGAAAGATGCGCTGAGCTCACTGAAATCTGTTTTTTTCTTTTCGTCGGCGCCTATGCTGCTTTTATCCTGAAACAGGGCTACCTTGGATTTGATGTCGCGTAGCGTGCCGGGAATATCAATTCCCTTGATGGCACCATCAGCAAGGTTGACCGTAGATTTGCCTGCTAAGGCTTTTTTCAGCGCGCTTACGGTGTTGCCAGATGTGGTTACGTCGACATTCAGGGTGCCTTTTCCTTCCAGCATGTCATTATTAATGGCATCTACCAGCAATGGACCTATCGCGATGTTTTTCATGCTTTGTTTAAATGTGATGCTGGGAGTACTGCGCGCATCTACTTTCAGCAGGCCATCCATGCTGCCTTGATACAGGTTGGCAGCGAATGGAGATATGGTGGCGATGCCATCTGCTGCTTTCAGGCCAATATTTACATTCTGTGTTTTAACGTTGGCAAGTTTTAGCCAGCCGATTTTAGCTTCGCCGCTGGCATTAAGCTTTTTTAGCGCACTTAGATCAATCGGCGTGTCGCCGGAACTCTTGGCGGCAGGCTGATCGCTTTTGGTGATGTATTTATCAGCATCCAGTTTATCTACGTTCAGGTTAAAGCTGAAAATAGGGTTCTGGAAACGTGTGATGCCTATATTTGCATTCACCTGGCTATCATCAACCTTTGCTGCCAGCGGATTCAGGCTCAATTTCTGGCCGTCGGCTTTTAAGTCAATGCGCACATTTGAGGCTTTAGTTTTGCCATACTTGAGGTTGCCGATACGCAGCGAGCCATCTGCATTCAATGCTTTCAGTGCGCTCAGGTCCAGCGGCTTATCATCGCCCTTGCTGGCTTTGCTTTCTGCGGCACCATCTTTGGCACTCACGTAGCGATCCACATCAATCTGGTCAATATCAATGTCAAACGTGTACAGCGCTCTGGAAAATTGGCTGATACCTAAGTTACCTTTAATATTACTGTCATCCAGTTTCACATTAAGGCCGGATAAAGTCAGTTTTTCGCCATCGGCTTTAACATTAACATTGAGGCCGGATAACCGGTATTTGTCATAGATTAAATTGCCGATGTTGATCTTGCCATCCAGCAGGATATTTTTTAACGCAGATAAATCTGCCGGCTTATCGCTGGCTGGCTCGGCTTTCTTGGCCTTGTTACTGCTACTGCCTAATAGTTTATTTAAATCCAGCGTGTCAGCATTGATGTTGAATTTGACGTTCGGCTTTTTAAAGCTGGCAACGGCAACATCGCCGTTGAGTTTGGTCGCATCTACATTCAAGTTGAATTTGCTGTTCACTTGTTCTTGTTTTGCGTCGGCATGCAAGCTCAGTGCGAAGCCGACTTTTGCCGCGCCATTAGGGATGGCCGGGTCTTTAATATCAACATTGCCTGCCAGTTTCGGCAGATCGAAAATCAGGCTCTCAAGGTTGCCCTGAAATGGGGATGAAAACTTACCGTTAATAGAGCGTGCGCCCTGTGTGCCGGAAATGTCACCGCTGATGCCACTGCTTTGCAGTGCTTTAGGCGAGCCTTGGATGTCTGCTAATACCAGATTTGCTTTAAATGTGTCGCCTGCTTTGTCCTGTGCCAGACTCACGGTGACTTTTTTGCCGGTCACTTCATCTTTTTTCGCAATTAATTCAGGCGCGTTTAAATCCAGATTGATTTTTGCACCGCTGAACTGGCCTGCTACGGCGAGTTTTAAACTATCAACCAGAAATTCTCGTGTTTCAGGTTTTGCGTCAATATCGCCGCTGGCCGTGATGGAAACATCTTTGCCGCCTAGCAAGTCACCGATGATGGTGGCATCCAGACCTTTAGCATAGAAGTGCTTGTTTTCCGGGTCAGCCAGAAAATTACCTTTAACCTTCACATCCGCAGTAACGGCAGGCTGGTTTGCTTTAACGCTAAAGTCGGTAGCTAAATCAATCGGCTCGGCCAATGCGATATGGCCTGAAGTTAAATTGAATTTTGATAGTGCATATTGGGCGCCTGTACCTTCGTCAGTGTAAGCCACTGCAGAGTTTGTTACTTTAACGCCGTCTACATCAAATTTGATCTCTTCAGACTCTTCTTCGTCTTTGCTCAGCAGGTCATCAAAGTTAGTGGTGCCGTCTTTATATTTAATGATGTTGGCTTTTGCGCCATCAATGTAAATGGTGTCAACTACCAGCTGTTTTTTTAACAGCGGCAATACTGCCAGTGCTACCTGCGCGCTTTGGATAGAAGCAAACTCTTTATCGGATTTGTGTTCGGAAATAGAAACTTTACCCAGATTGGCACCGATTTTTGGCCAGAACGCGAGCTTGATATCACCTTCAATATTCAGGGTGCGCTCTTTTTTATCTTTCACCATCTTAACCACGAGCGGTTTGTAATCATTCGGGTTAAAGGTCGCGGCAATCACTGCTACTACAATTACTAATAAGGCAACAATGCCGCCCAAGCCAAATAAGCTATATTTCAGTAGTTTTTTCATGGTGCACCCATCAATTCAGGATAGTTATTTAAGCAGATTAGATTTTACTGCTACTTTTTACATTTAGGAAAAGTACTTAGCTAGTAAACGTTATTTAAAGTACCAAATCACGATTAGTCCCAATGCTATCCGGTACCAGGCAAATACTCTGAAACTATGGCTCGCAACAAAGCGCAGCAGAAACTTGATGGCGATCAGCGCTGAAACAAACGCAGTGACAAAACCAACTGCAAACATGGCTAAGTCATCAATGGAAAGCAGCTGCCAGTTTTTGAGCAAGTCATAGCCAGTCGCGGCAAACATGATAGGAATCGCTAAAAAGAATGAAAATTCGGTAGCGGTGTGGCGATTAAGACCAAACAGCATGCCGCCTAAAATCGTAGCGCCGGAGCGTGATACGCCAGGTATAAGTGCGACAGCCTGCGCAAAACCTATCTGCCATGCCTGTTTGCGCGATATGTCGTCGATTGAAGCTGTTTTAGCTTTAAGCGGCATTTTTTCAATCAGTAAAATTGCCAAGCCGCCTAGAATCAGCGCAATAGCCACTGTAATCGGTGTAAATAAATATTCTTTGATTTTGTCGTGAAAAATCAGCCCCATGAGCGCGGCTGGCAAGAACGCGATAATCAGGTTCAGTGAAAAATTCTGCGCCTTGGTTTGGTGGGTAATGTGCATGACGGTATTCATGAGCTTGCGGCGGTATTCCCAGCACACGGCCAGAATTGCAGCCAGTTGAATTACGATGTCGAACACTTTGGCTTTGTCGTCATTGAAATTCAGCAAGTCGCCGACGATGATCAGGTGACCGGTACTGCTGATAGGCAGGAATTCAGTCGCACCCTCAACCAGACCTTGAATGAACGCTTTGAAAAGTAAGATCAAATCCATAGTGTTATGCTTTATTATTTTTTATAGTTCTATACTAAGAAAAAAACGGGCAAACTGGCCCGTTTTTGATAATTGTAGATTTATTTAAGCATGCCTAACAGCGTTGCAAGCAGATTACCGGAATCTTTACCTACTTCGCCGTTCGGCGTCATTCTGTCTACCACCTGCGGCAGGTATTCAGCGATTTTTGTACTGATTTCATCGGCACTAATGCCTAGTTTATTCGCGGCTGTCTGAATGGTCGAACTGCCTAAAACCTGCGTGATCTGCTCGGCTGAAATCTGCAAATTCGCACCTTTGCCCACCCATGAAGTTACTTCATCGGTAAAACCGGCTGCCTTGAATTTTTCCAGCACGCCCGGCAGTCCGCCATTTTGATTAAATAAATCTACTGCCACCTGTGCAATAGCGCCTTTTTCGCCGCCTAATTTACCCAGCATGCTACCGGCAAGGCTATCAAATAATCCCATACTTACTCCTACAATTGAATTTAGACTAAAATCGCTCTTCAGGACGTAGATAACGCCATTGCCCCACTGGAAGTTTACCTAACGTTACGCTACCGATACGAATGCGCTTTAAGCCGACCACTTGCAGGCCTACCATTTCACACATGCGGCGGATCTGGCGTTTTTTGCCTTCACGCAATACAAAGCGTAATTGGTCTTCATTCTGCCAGCTAACTTTGGCTGGTTTCAGTTTTTCGCCATCGAGGCTTAAACCGAAATTAAGCTGTTTCATGCCGGCATCAGTCAGTTCGCCGGTGACGCGTACCAGATATTCTTTTTCTACTGTGGAGTCTTCACCGATTAAATGGCGTGCAACGCGGCCATCCTGAGTGAGTACTAACATCCCGGTGGAGTCAATGTCCAGACGCCCTGCCGGTGCCAGTCCGCGCAGCATGCCGCGATGGAATTGTTTAGGGTTGTGCTTGTGCAATTCAGGGTCTTCCGGCCACTGGTTGTCTGGATGCACCAGTACAATTGCCGGCTCATAGCCATCTTCAGCTTGCCCGCTCACATAACCCACCGGCTTATGCAGAATGATCGTAACGTTTTCAGCCTGATGCTCCTGCGCGTAGCTACTGATGATGATTTCAGCATTCGGATCAATACGCGTGCCCAGCGTTTCGATAATCTCGCCATTCACTTTCACCCAACCGTTGGCAATCCATTCATCGGCTTCGCGGCGTGAGCAGATTCCACGCTCAGTCATTACTTTTGATAAGCGCGGCTGGTCAGGCTGGCTGGCAGTTGCTCTGGATGCAAAGGCTTCTTTATTCGAACGCGTATTATCAAACTCACTCGCCACAAAGCCATCGCGCGCCTTACCGCCACGGCGTGGCGGGTTGCGATAAGCACCTTCACGGTCTGCTTTATCACGGCTGGTATTCTCATTACGGCGTGCATCCACCTGCATAGAGCGCGTTGCCGGCGCACGGCTATCGGGCGCTGGTTGCTGCCTTGTAGTCGCAGATGGCTGCTCACGCAAGCCACCATCGTGGCGATGATTACGCTGACGCGTCGGTTCTGGTCTTTGTGCTGCAGGTGCGCGACTATCCGATGCGCGCGGCTCGCGCGGTTGTTGTGCCTCAGCGCGCTGCGGTTTTACCGGCGCAACTGTACGGTCACGCGGAAGTGAATTGTTGCGGCGCACAGGTGGTTTTTTAACCGTGACGGTAGAAGCATCACCTGATTTTTTGGATATTTTTAGAGTAGTCAAAACAGTTTTCCTTGAATGTTGCTATTTTACGCTTTTTTCAGTTAAAACGCCTGAAAGCAATCCCTTAATGCAATGATTCGTCACAAACAAAACAGCCAGCTTTAAGCTGGCTGTTTTGTTGAACGCAATTACATCAAAAACTAAACCTTTTGATAAACTTCGCTACCTTTTTTCACAAACTCAATGGCTTTTTCCTGCATGCCTTTGGTCAGCGCTTCCTGTTCTGAAACGCCTTTTTCTGCAGCGTAATCACGTACATCTTGTGATATTTTCATTGAACAGAAATGCGGGCCGCACATTGAGCAGAAGTGCGCTTGTTTTGCGCCTTCCTGCGGCAATGTTTCGTCGTGGAATTCCTTGGCTTTTTCCGGATCTAGGCCTAGATTGAACTGGTCTTCCCAACGGAATTCGAAACGCGCTTTTGATAAAGCATTGTCACGGATTTGTGCGCCCGGGTGGCCTTTTGCCAAGTCCGCCGCATGTGCTGCGATCTTGTAGGTAATGATACCAACGCGCACGTCTTCTTTATCTGGCAAGCCCAAATGCTCTTTTGGTGTTACGTAGCACAGCATGGCACAGCCATACCAGCCGATCATGGCCGCACCGATACCTGAAGTGATGTGGTCATAGCCTGGCGCGATATCTGTAGTTAATGGGCCTAAGGTGTAGAACGGAGCTTCACCGCAATGTTCCAGTTGCAGATCCATGTTTTCTTTAATCAGGTGCATCGGCACGTGGCCCGGGCCTTCGATCATACATTGCACGTCATGTTTCCATGCGATTTGCGTCAGTTCACCCAAGGTTTTGAGTTCAGCGAATTGTGCTTCATCGTTGGCATCGTAGATCGAACCTGGACGCAAACCATCACCCAAGCTGAATGAAACGTCATACTGTTTCATGATTTCGCAGATGTCTTCAAAGTGCTCGTACAGGAATGATTCTTTATGATGCGCCAGGCACCATTTCGCCATGATAGAGCCGCCGCGTGACACGATTCCGGTCATGCGTTTTGCTGTCATCGGGATGTAAGCCAGACGCACGCCTGCATGGATAGTGAAGTAATCCACGCCCTGCTCTGCCTGTTCAATCAAAGTATCGCGGAAGATTTCCCAAGTCAGGTCTTCTGCCTTGCCGTCAACTTTTTCCAACGCCTGATAGATAGGTACGGTACCGATAGGCACTGGTGAATTGCGGATAATCCATTCGCGGGTTTCGTGTATGTTTTTACCGGTTGATAAATCCATCACGGTATCACCGCCCCAGCGTGTACTCCACACCATTTTTTCAACTTCTTCATTGATTGAAGAGCCAAGTGCCGAGTTGCCGATGTTGGCGTTGATTTTCACCAGAAAGTTACGGCCGATAATCATTGGCTCGATTTCAGGGTGGTTGATGTTCATCGGGATAATGGCACGGCCACGCGCCACTTCATCGCGCACGAACTCAGGCGTGATCATTTTTGGAATGCTGGCACCGAAGTCATGGCCTTTATGTTGCGTTTGCAACAGTTCGCTCATGTTCTCACGGCGTTGGTTTTCACGAATCGCAATGAATTCCATTTCCGGAGTAATGATACCCTGGCGTGCGTAATGCATTTGCGATACGTTTTTACCCGGTTTGGCGCGGCGCGGCAAACGTGTCAGGTTGAAGCGCATTTCTGCCAATTCCGGGTCAACTTTACGTTGTTGGCCGAATGCTGACGTTGGGCCGTCCAGTTGTTCGGTATCGTTACGCTCTTCAATCCATTTAGAACGTAATGCCGGTAAGCCGTTACGAATGTCGATGCTGATCGTTGGGTCAGTATATGGGCCGCTGGTATCGTAAACCACAACCGGCGGGTTTTTTTCAGCGCCAAAAGCTGAAGGGGTATCGCTTAATGAAATTTCGCGGAATGGTACGCGAATGTCCGGACGTGAACCCTCGACATACACTTTGCGAGATTTCGCAAACGGTTTGGTTGCGCCTTCATCTACAGAGGCAGTTTCGTTAAGAAATTTGGAAAGATTTTTATCAGTCGCGTTCACTGTGTGCTCCAGAAAAAGCCGCATTGATATGAATTATCATTGCCTGCTTTTTGAAAAATTAATAAATCATAGGGAGCAGTAAACGCTGCATTCCCTACGGCGGCATGACCCGCATCAGGTTCAAAGGGTGTATCTCACTATATTTGATAAGAAATATAGACCCCTAGCAATAAAACAAATATACGCTAAAACTGCTATAAAACCAAGCGTTTAAGTCGGGAATGATTTATAAAAAATAATAACAGGTAAAAAAATTAAGGCAGAACATACCAAAGCTGATGATTTGCGTACCGCTAGTCTAGGCGCAATACCTGCGCTTAAAAATATTGCTTAAATTGTAAAGAATTACGACGCTATGATTAAAATTAAGTTTTGTTAAATATTTTTTGTTACACTAGTTCGAAAAATAACAAAATTAAATCATTATTTGTGCGGGGATGTATGGCATTAATTCTCTATCTGCTTTACTACGTAGTGGCAATTTCAGCTTTGGTTTTACACTTTACCGGTCATCTTGAACGCTGGCGTATGCAGTGGCTGCTGGTGGTGCTTGCTGTGACTGTGTTTCCAGTAGTGCTTTACCTGTAGTGCTGAAACCGTTATTTCAATTTTCTGATGGCAAATTCTTTTGCCAATCGGGCTTGTTTTTTTAGCCCTATATTTACGATTTTAGGTGCAACGCCGTTAAGCCAGGCAAAGAATGATTCCGGCTGACCGATAAACACTTCCTGTTGCTCTTGTTCTAGCGCCTTGACTACAGTCGCGGCTACTTTTTCCGGTTCGTCGAGGTTGCCGCCGGTTTTAGCGAGCATGGCGAGTGTGGTTGCATCATTCATTGAGGTGTTAACGCCGCGTGGTGCTATGTAAGTGACACCAATGTTAGTATCTACCAGTTCTCTACGCAGTGCCTGCGAGAAACCATGTATTGCAAATTTGCTGGCACAATAGCTTGCGTAGTATGGAAAGCCCAGCGAACCCAGTATTGAGCCTATCATGACAAAGTGGCCCTGCCCCGTAGCTTTGAAGCCCGGTAACACTGCATGTGCTAACTGTATGGGAGCCGTAACGTTAGTTTGTATCATTTGCGAGATACGTTCCGGGCTTTGGTCTTCGAACTGGATAAAATCCAGAATAGCGGCATTGTTGATCAGGATATCAATGCCGCCGAGCTTCTGATGCGCCTCAGCAGTCACCTGTTCTGCTGTTCCGGCAAGCTCAAAATCAGCAACAATCGCCTTGGCGTTACCGCCTTTATTGATAATCTCGTTGGCAAGCTCTTCCAGCTTGTTAGCATGGCGACCTACCAGTGCCAAATTTGCACCCTTGCGTGCCAGCATTAGTGCGATATGTTTACCGATGCCACCAGTGGCGCCGGTGAGTAAGATACGTTTGTTTTTAAGTTGCATGAAAAACCTGCCTTATTTGTGCATAGGAAACAATGATTAAATGGCTGCGCGGGCGAATTGCTGCGTTGCGCGGTACTCGCAACCTCGCTGTATACCGCATACTATCTCGGCTTCTGCGTTCCGTGCGCCTTGCACTTCATCCCGCTCGCTCAATTAATCAGTGTTTCCAATGTGTTCAGCAGCTATTGTACGGAAAATATCACCATACAATTTATAAAATATTTTTGCACTGTGAATCAGGCAAGCTTGATCATTTTCATCCGTTACTTGATTAACCAGACTTTCATAAAACGAAACATGGCTGATGTCGAGTGAGCCGTGTGACAGCAGATAACTGAAAGCCTTTTTCGGTAAGTTGAGATTTTCTATCAGTTTCTCACCAGCTTGTGTCGCTACCGCAGTACTGGTGCCTTCAAGCACTAATACCATGCCAAAAAATCCAATCGGGTTAACGCGGTTGATCATGTCGTAAGCATAAGCCACCATGATTTCGGTAGCCATGCTGGCGCTGGTTTCAGGCGTTTTGCTGGCACGCACAGCTTCTTTATCACCGCCGCATTCAGCAATGTCGTTCAGCACCCATTCCTGATGCCCCATTTCTTCTTCAATATATTCACCAATTGCAGTGCGCAGCCATTCATAGTGGCCAGGCAGGCGGCCACCGCAGGCCATCAGCAACGGCGTTGTGTGTTTGACGTGATGGTAGGCCTGTGTGAGAAAAGCGATATAGGTTTGTAGCGAGATATTGCCTTTGCCGCCTTGTTGAATAAGCGGCAAACTCATTAATTCGTTACGTTCTTTTTCTGTAGCCTGTAGTAGTTTTTGGTAAACAGTCATGCTGATTTTCCTTCATATAGTGCGTTAATTTGATTTTGATAGTGTTGCAGAATCACATCGCGGCGGTTTCTGCCGTTGGATGTGAGTTGCTGGTTTTGGCTGCTGAACGGTGCGTCCGCACGAACCCAAAGGCTAATGCGGGCGTAGTCTGGCAGTCTTGCATTCAGTGTTTGTATTGCATCTTCAACCTGTTCATCAGTAGTCTCAGGCCTGAGTACGATGACCGCCACATTCCAGGGTTTGGCTTCGCCAAACAAGGCAGCCTGTGCAATGCAAGGGGTAATTTTTAATTCGCGTTCCACCCATTCCGGTGACACATTGCGTCCGAACGAAGTGATAAATATGTTTTTTTTGCGGCCGGTAATTATCAGGTAGCCATCTTTGTCCAGCTCGCCAATATCGCCGGTATGTACAGCATTTTTCGATGGTGGTTCTTGTCCAACGTAACCCAGATAAGCATTGCCGTTCACGACAATTTCCTGCTCATGGGTAAAGCTCACGCTAATATGCGGCAATGGTTTGCCTACCGTGCCTATTTTGTTGCCAAGCTGCACATTCAGCGCAACCACTGATGCACATTCAGATAGGCCATAACCTTCGTATACCGGTATTTTGAGTTTTGTTGCGCGCTCCAGCAAAGCTGGTGAAACCGAAGCGCCGCCTACCGCCAGAAAGCGCAGGTAATCTGAGGTATCTTCTCCACCTTCAATACATAACACGAGCGCATGTAGCAGCTCTGGCGTGAAAATAGCCGTACTGGCTTGCGTGAGTTTCAGGGTTGCCAATAGCTTCTTGATATCTAGCCCGGTTGCACCACTTAAGCCGATTTCATGATTAGGTAACAAGAAACAGCTTGCACCGGCAAGCAGTGTTGCGTAAACACCGGCGACATTTTCTAAAAGGGTTGCCAGCGGTAATACGCTTAGGTGGCTGTCAGCTGAAGAAACTTCGGTAGCAGCAGCAATTGCCTTGGCTACATTAAGCATATTTTCATTACTCAGGCATACGCCTTTGGGGTTGCCGGTAGTGCCTGATGTGTAAGTAATTTTAGCGGTGTAATGCGGTAACTGCACTTGATCAAAATTACGTAACGCAAATTGTGTGAGTGTTTTACCGGCTAGTTCAAAGTGGCTGCTAGTTAAAATATTGCCTGCTAGCAACGGCTCGAACAGCTGCGGCTGGTCAGTAACCAGTATTGAAACCCCTGCATTTTGCATGGCATGCAGCCACTGCGCAGGTGAGAAAAAGAACGGCAATGGTACTAAAGGCATATTGCAAGCCATTGCTGCTAAATCCAGCACTATCCATGCCGGATGGTTCTCTACGGCTAAAGCCATGGTTGGGTGCTTTGTGGGTGAGGCTGCGCTTTGCGCTGCCCATATTTCTGCCTGACGGCTCACAGCAGTATTTAACTCTGCATAAGTGAGTGAAATATCGGTGCCACGCAGTGCTATTTGATCTGGCGTGTTACGACCAATGGCCTGTAACAGATCGTTTGTAATCATTTTTACAGTCAAACTTGTGCAACTCCGCGAATAGCAACTACCTGTGGAGCGTTGTTGTAGTAAGTGCCCCAGCTTGCAAACTCTGCTGGATCCAGTCTTGCCGGGTCTGCTGCCTGCAGTGCATAAACATCTCGACCGCCTTTGACCAAACCATTTTGCAGGCTGTGATGCGCGGTGGCGACGCCCCACTCTATTCCGACATCTAAACTGTACTGAATCACATGTGCAATCAGTACGCCGGCATTGCGCGGATTGGATACTGCCAGATTACCGATTTCCGTAATTTGTGAACGCGTGATGCTTCTATTAAAGCGACCAGAGAAAACCGTTTCGATTGGCGCATCAAGATATTGCTCCAGAAATAATGCAGACTCGTCAGCTTTACGTAAACCGAACGCAGCGACCAATTCACCGTCTTCATCGCGTAAGCTCACCAGGTTCGGCATAAAGTGCTGTACGTTCGCGCCATAAGTTTTGGCAAATACGTCATGCACAAACTGTTCGATCTCGCTGCGGTCTGCTGCATTGCAATCTGAAGTCGT
>Ga0207972_100114_pt1 | contig 28686 bp, 31 predicted proteins | sample LakWasMe75_LOW10_2_FD_183903 | JGI IMG/M metagenome (GOLD analysis project Ga0207972, IMG submission 183903) | Freshwater sediment methanotrophic microbial communities from Lake Washington under simulated oxygen tension - Sediment Metagenome... | ecosystem: Environmental > Aquatic > Freshwater >...
TAGACGGCGCATGTGACACTACCGGCCTGAATTTAGCCCTGCCTTCTTGCGCTACCCCAGTATGCTGCACATCCGGGCAATTCGCCTCGTTATGAATTGCGTGCACTTCGCAATGGTCACCATGGCAATGTCGCCAGATCACCAGCTTTTCAAGCACAAAAAACAGCAATAAACCAAACAACAGCGTTGCTGAGACACTCTCTACACTTGTTGCTTCTTCAAACGCGTGCGGCAAAATTTCCAGAAACACCGCGCCCAGCATCGCACCAATCGCATAACTGACCAGCATTGGAATCCAGGCCGTGCGCAAATTCAGCGCAAATACTGCCGCTAGTGAAACGCTCAGCAAGCCACCGGCAAAGCTGGTGACAATAATCCAGGTCAGAATGGAAAAATCAGGAATGGTCATGCGGCACTTGAATTAAATGAATAGCCGACATTATAACTTAGACGACTACCATTTAGAAAAAGGTTCAAACCTTAACAAAGCATTGTTTTACTCCACTATGTCATCGAGAACGTAGTGAAGTAATGCCGAGAATTAACTATTCTCCAGCCAGATCATGCTCGCCATGCGCCCGGTAACGTTATCGCGCCTGAATGAAAAGAAGTGCGCTTCATCCGTATAAGTACAAAAATCTTCGCCCACGCTTGCACCGTATATCTCAGTCACACCCAATGCATTTAAACGCTGCCTGGCAATCAAATACATATTGCATAGCCATTTATCGCCGTGACACTTGAATGCCAATTCAGCATTAATATCATGCGCTAAAAACTGTGATTTGACATCGTCTCCCACTTCAAATGCATTTGGGCCGATGGCTGGCCCCAGCCAAGCCAACAGCTCACTCGCCGGCACCTGCATTTTTGCAACAGCAGCTTCAATCACACCATCGCACAGACCACGCCAACCCGCATGTACGGCAGCAACCACACTGCCTTTTTTATCACAAAGCAACACTGGCAGACAATCTGCCGTCATCGTTACACACACTACATTGGGCTTGGTGGTAAAGGATGCATCCGCATTTTGCAGGCAACTGCTAACAGCAGCATCGATCACTTCTACCCCATGCACCTGATTCACCCAAACCGGCTCACTTGGCAGATATGGACTTAACAGCTGACGATTTGCCGCTACTGCAATCGGGTCATCACTCACATGAGCCCCCAGATTTAAACTGGCGTAAGGCCCAGCACTCACTCCGCCGAGGCGTGTTGTCTGCAAAGCTTTAACGTTAGCAGGCGCAGGCCATTTAGGTTGAATAAAATTAATTGAATTTGTCATGAGTCAACAATATATCAAATGTAGTTAAGAGAGCTTTGCACGAACCAGAGATTGATTCAATTTTTAACAAAACCAGCCAGCGCTAACTAGCCGTAGGAACTTGCAATTGCATATGATCTTTGCACAGCATTTTTGCGAATCCAGCCTGCTCATCTATTTCACCGGCAGCAACAGCGAGCCTAGCATCCACTGGCGTAGCTTTAAATTTATACACTTTTAATCCAAAAAAACAAACCGACAGAATTTCCAACTTTAGTGAGTTTTAAGGTGTGCATGGTACACCTCTGGCATATTAAGTTATAACAATTGTTATAACAAACCTATTGTTACTAAGGTTCAATAAATACAAAGATTTAGAAAAGGCTTATAACCGCTGACGGTTTTATTGAATGTTAATTCTCCGCTACGCGTTAACCTTGTACAGCATCCAACCACCACATCCATGATCAAATGATCAGCTCTACAAACATAAAATAAAATGGTATATTTTCCCGTATTTTGATATATTTAGATTCACAACAACCAAGCACGTTAAATCATCCAGCTTATAAGCAAAATAAAGTAAATATTAATTAGATAAACCGTACCGCTTATGTAAAACATAAGCCTTTTCATCCAAATCATAGAGAGTAACAATAAAACATGGACCAAGGAATACTTACCGAAAATGATTCTGAAATTAACAGTCTTGGTGGTAAATCGTGGACTGCTTACATTTGGCTTGTACTGCTTTCACTATTGATACTTATCCCCATTGCCCTTGCTAGCTGGAGTAGCTCCTGGACACTGGGTTTAATTGTTTCGACTGTTGTGCTTGCTTTTATTACATATCAAATTTTATTAACTCGAAGCTACAACATCTACCATGATGATATTGGCATTTGGGTTTATTCCGGAATATTCCCTTGGGATAAAGGTGTTATTGGAGTTAAGTGGCGCGACTTGGACGAAGCCGTTTACTTTCAAACATTCTGGAGCTGGTTATTCAAGTCCTATTCAATCCGCATTGGACATCGCTTCACTAAATCAAGTGAAATTTTCCTGACGCATATGCACAAGGGCGATGACACCGCGATGAAAATCAACGGACTACATCACGAACTTGTCAGCGCTGGCGTTCTTTCATAAACACGAGCAAGCCATCAAGCGAGTCAGACATGATACGCCCCTCCTAGCAAAAGTTAGGTATTGAAATATTAAGGAGTTCTAATTGCAAGCCACAAATCTACAACGCATAAAACGTCAAACAACACAACTATGGTTACGCAACACTCCAATCCTGTTACTAGCGTTTGGCTTGTCAGGTGTAATTGCAATTGCGGCAAAAAGCCCACTTTGTAGCAATCTTGAACTAGGAACCTTCGGTGAAATTTTGCCATGGATTCTTAGACTAAAAAGCATTAACATCATTCTGGCTGCATGTGGAATATTCTACATGTTTGCTGGTATAGCGCTCTACTTCAGCGGCCACAAATTAATGTTACGGGAAACTCAACGTAAAGTCTTTCAGCCATTTTTAGCTCCCACTTTATTTTTAGTAGCTGGCTACCTTCTTGGTATTGCAGCACCTCTATTAGAACATGTCGAATTTGGCTGGCCGTTAGCAACGTCAATAAGTATTTTACTATTAGCTACCATAGTCGCTAACATCTTTGAAATATTTGAAACGTAATACATTAGTCCATCGAAACAAGATTAGAGCATGCTTGTCATGTCAAACGTTAGGTTTTTTACGCGTCGCTCGTTATTTCTTCTTTTTTTATTTACGGCCTATGCTACCAGCGTAGCGGCTGAATCACTTTGTGATTCAGCCGCCGACATTGGAAGCAAAATCGCATGCTTTGCCCTAGCTGGCGCAGGCGCTGTTACAGTTACTGCGTCAGAGCTATCGAGTGCGTTATTATCCGGAACGGATGTCAGAGTTCGTTTAAGTGGCGGCTCCATTCAACCTGCAAAACTTACACGAAAAGGCGCTAGTGGACGAGTTATCGATACTAACGATATATTAGATCTAGATTGCACTGTTAACGAAAAACCCTATGCTGGAGATTATGGTTACGCACACTGCAACTTGAAGTTCCCCAAACGCACCCCTAAACCAAAATCACCTGATTATTATGAGAGAATTGGCGAGCAGCCAAGTTGGGGCTTCGGTGCAAACGCAGAGGGGATTCCAGAACCCTCCATTATCAAGCTATCTCATCCTATTGTATGGAAACAACAAAATCACACTGCAACAACGGTGCAAACTCAGTAGTTATAGTGCCCAGCAATCCATCAAGTATGTCGTCTAACGGGGCCGATTAATAAAACTCCAGGTTTCGAGTATACGATTTCCTTTAAAGCTCTTATCATTATTACTTACAACTCAATTGAGCGTTTGCATTGCTTACGCTCCATCAAATTATTGTGGTAAAAATGTAATCTACAGTTATGCCTATAAGAAAAATATAAAATGAAACCTAGAATCACTGTAATCACTATTGGTGTTCACGATCTCGAAAAGTCTCTGCATTTTTATCGAGATGGGCTAGGTTTTCCTACAGAGGGTATTATCGGTAAAGAGTTTGAATATGGCGCTGTCGTTTTTATTCAACTTCAAGACAATTTGCGTTTAGCGCTCTGGCCAAGAAAAAGCATCGCGCACGACTCAGGGCTTTCGATTACACCAGTAAGTTCAACTGAGATGACGCTGGGGCATAATGTCTCTTCAAAGGCAGAAGTGGATGCGGTGATGGATCAAGCAAAGTCGGCAGGTGCTGCAATTGTTAAGCCGGCACATGACACATTCTGGGGTGGTTATTCTGGTTATTTTCAAGATCCGGATGGTCATCTATGGGAGGTTGTTTGGAATCCTGAGTGGGTAGTGTAATGTTCAGGCAAAACACGCTAGACCTTAAAAGTCTTCAGCCATCTAACAAAGCACTAAAACGCCAAGTTGATTACGAAAAACGTACCATTTATGTTGAGTTTTAGCCCGCAGATGCGTAAATATCGCAGCGCAATTTTTAAATTATTTGCATACGCTTGGGCCTTGCCAAATACAGCGCTTGGCTTACTGTTTGGACTGCTTATCCTTGGGCTGGGCGGCAGGGTGCAGGTCGTGGCCGGGGTAGCTGAGTTTCATAGCGGCATAGCAGGACGTTTTTTTGCTTCCCGCCCGCATCCGTTTTGCTTTGGTGCCATCACGCTTGGTCATGTGATTCTGGGCACATGCCATAGACAGCTTGCTGCACTGCGAGGCCACGAGCACGTACATGTCAGGCAGTACGAGCGCTGGGGGATGTTCTTCTTGCCGGCCTATGCTTTGTCAAGCCTATGGGAAGTCAGTCATGGCCGCTACGGTTATCGAAATAACCACTTTGAAAGGCAAGCCTATGCGGCCGAAGATCATCAGAAATTGCAGGATGGTTCTTACACCAAACAGGATGAACCAGAAAGTGAATGTCTTCACCAGCCAACTAAACCGTTATAGTGTAAAGTTGGCTGCTAAAAACAAGGTCTTTGAATTCAAATATTAGGCTTTTATGACTCAGATTGAATATCGTCACAATACTCCACTTGCCGCTGCCGACGTAGCTGCGGTGTTTGATGCTTCCGGCATTCGCCGCCCGACTAAAGATTTGGCACGAATCGAGCGTATGTTTGCAAATGCTAATCTCGTGATCTCTGCCTGGCATGAGAACAAGCTGGTCGGGGTATGCAGGGCGCTGACTGACTTTAGTTATTGCTGTTATTTATCTGACCTTGCGGTGGATAAAACCTATCAAAAATATGGCATAGGCAGTGAGCTTATCGCGCGTATACAGGAGACCATTGGTGATGAGGTTGCACTGATTTTATTGTCATCTCCTGAAGCAATGAAGTTCTACCCAAAGCTGGGTTTCGAGAAGGTTGAGAATGGTTTTATAATTAAACGCATTCGTTAATCAAAACCTTAAGCCATCATGCAAAAGAGGCTGGTTTTACCAGCCTCTTGATTCAGTGCTTAAACATTCGATCACTGCGAAGCGTTATTCCTCTTCCTGCTCCAGATCTAAATCATCGTCGTCTTCCAGATCATCAAACTCATCATCATCGTCATACTCGTAGTCTTCATCGGCAAGGTATGGCTCCATACTCAATTCAAATTCTTCTTCATCTTTTACGTCTTCATGACGCATGGCTTCCAGCAGCACTTTCATGTCGTCTGCCAATTCAATTTGCCACTCTATGAACTCATTGGTGGCAGGATGAATCAGGCCTAATTTAATTGCATGTAAGGCCTGACGGTGAAAATTGCTTACTGCATCCCGCAAAGTCTGCGTCATGGCGCGAATCGGCACAATGCCACGATAACCATAGATGGGGTCACCCACTAACGGTGCCTTTAGAAACTGCATGTGTACGCGAATCTGGTGCGTGCGTCCGGTTTCAAGGTTGCAGCGTAAATAAGTTTGTACCGAGAAGCGTTCCAGCACTTCATAACGCGTCACCGCTGGTTTGCCCATGCGGTTAATCGCCATCTTGGTTCGCGAGCGTGGGTCACGCCCTATCGGCTGATCTACTGTACCGTTGCGCCATAGCTGGCCCCATACAATTGCACGATATTCACGCTTAACGGTACGTGCCTGCAACTGGCGCACTAAATGCGTTTGCGCATTTAAGGTTTTAGCTACAACCAGTAAGCCGCTGGTATCTTTATCTAAACGATGAACGATGCCTGCACGTGGTACATCGTGTAATTGCGGCGCATGGAACAGCAAGGCGTTAAGCAAAGTGCCTTCCCAATTGCCTGCCGCCGGGTGCACAACCATGCCTGCAGGTTTATTAATCACCAGAATATGGTCATCTTCATACACAATATCAAGCGGGATGTCCTGCGCTTTAAAGGCATGCTGTTCAGGTTTTGCCTGCACATGTACTACAATATTCTCGCCACCCCATACTTTTGTTTTAGAAGTGCTGGACTCACCGTCAACCGTCACTAGCCCTTCTTTAATCCAGGCCTGCAGCCGCGAACGGGAATGTTCTGGCAATAAACGTTGTAAGGCAACGTCTAGTCGCAGGCCGCCTAAGTCATGTGGAATGGTAAGTGTAAGGGAATTACTAAGAGATTGTGGAGTAGCGTCTGTCATCGGTTATAATTACTGCAAATTCATAAAGGTGGTTTGGCATGAAGTATATCTTAATTTTAACATTTACCCTGTTACTCAATGCTTGCGCGATTTTTGGTACTCCAACCGAGCTTGACGATACCAAAGGCTTATCTGCAGAACGCATCTATCAAATGGGTGCTGAAAAAATGATTGATAAGGATTACGTCAAAGCGATTGAATACTTCCAGAAGCTGGAGTCACGTTACCCACATGGCAAGTTTGCAACACAGGCACAGCTGGAAACAGCCTATGCGCATTACAAAAAGGGTGATCCTGTTTTGGCCGTTGCTGCGGCAGACCGTTTTATTAAATTGCATCCTAACCATCCAAATGTCGACTATGCCTACTACCTGAAAGGTTTGGCTATTTTTAACGAACGCGGCATTTTAGAAAAACTAACCAAACAACAGGTAAGTGATCGCGATCCGCGTGCACTGCGTGATTCATTTATGACATTCAAGGATCTCGTGACGCGCTATCCAAAAAGCCGCTACGCCAAAGATGCTTCTCAGCGCATGGTATATCTGGCTAACAGCCTTTCAGACCACGAACTGCACGTTGCCCGTTATTACATGAAACGTCAGGCTTATCTGGCGGCAGTGAACCGTACCAAATATGTCATAGAGAACTACCCACAATCACCGGGCGTTGAAGAAGCATTGGTCATACAGATCAGCGCCTATGACTTACTGGCGTTGGAAGACCTGAAAACCGACACCTTGCGTGTTTTACAGAAAAACTATCCTGACAGCGCAATGTTAAATAAAAACGCGCCAGCTGATGAACGCGTCTGGTGGAAGTTCTGGGAAGCCCTGTACTGAACTAATCAGTAAAAATCCACTCCGATTCATTCAATGAAATATTTTAATAAACTACCCGGATTTATTAAGACACCATCAGGGCGGGAATGGGTTCTACTAAAAAAACTGCCCTTAATATTCGGCATCAGTGCAGCATTACCAACTGCTGCAATATTGTTTATTTATTTTGGTAATCCGGTACTTAACCCCGAGCAGCTAAAAACAATTTACCTGTGCCTGGGAGTTTTGTTCAGCATCAGTTTTTTTGTTGGTGCTGCGGCAATCGGCTGTGTTGTAGTGATCATAATGAAAGGGCCTGCATATGTAGCAGACCCTTATGAGCTACCTAAAGAAAACAAAAAACTAGAGCAATATCCTAACAAGTAGACAATCATTCAGCTTGCTGTCTACTAAAGTCAATGATTATCGCTTTGTAGCTTTTCTATCCTTATCTTCAACGTCTTTTTTAGCTTTAAGTTCAGCACGTTGCGCAGTTTTACGGCGACGCATACTTACAATACCCTCGCCCGGCTTACGTTTATCTTCATCTTCAGCAAACGGGTTGCTGCCTTGTTTATATTGCACACGTAATGGCGTACCGGAAAGCTGAAAAGTTCTACGGAATGTTTTTTCCAAAAAGCGCGTATAAGCATCTTTTACACCATCCACATGACTACCGTGGATAACAACGATAGGTGGATTGCTACCGCCTTGGTGCGCATAACGCAGCTTAGGACGAATACCTTTACTGATTGGCGGTTGATGCTGCTGTAAAGCATCTATCAGCACGCGTGTTAACTGTGGAGTAGCCAGTTTTGCAAACGCAGCCTTGTAGGCAATATCTACCGATTTGAACAATTCAGGCAGACCTTTTTTACGCAATGCAGAAATATAGTGAAACTCGGCAAAGTCGAGGAACATCAATTTGCGGTCAATCTCGCGTTTGACCCAATCACGTTCATCCTCTTTAAGGCCATCCCACTTATTGATAGCGACCACAAGGGCGCGGCCTGCATCCAATATGTAAGCTGCAACGTGTGCATCTTGCTCGGTAATGCCCTCTTGTGCATCAACTACCAAAATCACCACATTGGCATCTTCAATGGCTTGAATCGTTTTAATCACAGAAAACTTTTCAATCGCTTCAAATACGCGGCCGCGCTTACGCACACCGGCAGTATCAATCAGCGTGTAGTGTTTGCCATTTTTTTCAAGATCAATATGAATGGAGTCACGGGTAGTGCCAGGTTCATCAAATGCAATGACACGCTCTTCACCTAGCAGCGCATTCACTAATGTAGATTTACCCACATTCGGTCGCCCCACAATTGCAACTTTAGGGATTTTATCGCCGGTGTAATCTGTGGTTGGCGCTTCTACTTCAACCTTAAAGTTCTCTAAGGCTTCTTCGATAATGTCACGTACACCTTCGCCGTGTGCAGAAGATATAGATAATGGATAGCCGAGCCCTAACTCGTGAAAGTCAGCACTCACAATTGCCTTCTGCATACCTTCAGTTTTATTCACTGCGAGCAATACCGGGCATTTGCATTTACGCAGGCGGTTAGCAATGTCCATATCCTGAGGTGTTGCGCCTTGACGTCCATCCACCAGGAAAATAACTGCATCCGCTTCATCAATCGCCTGCAGCGTCTGTTTTGCCATCTCTTTAAGAATACCGTCATCGGTATTTGGCTCAAAACCACCGGTATCTACTACCAGATAAGGCTGACTCGCGCCTAAACCACGACCATAGTGACGATCACGGGTCAGGCCAGGGAAATCTGCAACAAGTGCATCACGACTTTTTGTGAGTCGATTAAATAAGGTTGACTTGCCAACATTGGGTCGGCCAACCAAAACAATGGTAGGTATCATATGAGCCTTCTATTTAGTGCTTAAGCTAAATGATTCTTTATAATCTTATCAAGCTAAGTAATTGATTGAATTGCAGTTGTATCACTTGAAAAGGATTAAACCCGTTTCGCCGTTATACAACTGCTATTTATTTGATCTGTAATGCGTATATACCGCCGTCGCGCGACTGCGCTAGCAAGGTAGTGCTATTGATCAATGCCATCTGCGGCAAAATATGGCTATCGCCAGTTTTTACACGTGCACTGAAAGCACCATCTTCACGGCTTAAAAAGTGTACATACCCTTCAACATCGCCGACAGCTATCAAAGAGCCTAGTGCCAATGGCGCTGTGAGTTGGCGGTTTTTCAGCGCACCCTGACGCCAAAAGGTCTTGCCTGTAGTGTAATCCAGCGCATATACAGAGCCTATTGCATGCGATACATAAATTCTTGCATCTTCAGCAGTTAAGCCAGATAGACTGGATATATCGCGGTTCCAGACTACGCGACCGCTTGTTCTGTCAACAGCAGCAACACGCCCCTGATATGCTACGGCGTACACCAATGGACCATCTACAAATGGCAGGCTGGTAATATCCGCGATACGCTCAATTTCAGTCACGCCTTTGGGTTGTGCAACAGAGGCCTCCCACATAATCTTGCCGTTATCAGCACGTATTGAAACCAGCTTGCCACCGGCGAAGCCTGCATAAACAGCGCCTCCATCCACGACCACACCAGCACTGCTGCGTAGAGTAAGTGCCGGGCCTGTACGATCGTAAACCCATTTGCGGCTGCCATCATTTGCGTTAATACCGTAGATGCGGCTATCACCGCTACGGACAATGACTAATCCATCAAAGTACTTAGGTGCACTTAACACTTCACTGCTTAAGCGTGACTTCCACTGCAATTTACCTGAAATATCGTAAGCGTAAATTGAGCCCTTCTGTGTACCGACAATAACCAGACTGCCACCCACGCCTACACCACCGGTGAGCTTTTCACCAACATTAATGCGCCATGCCTGAGCACCGTTAGTGACATCCAGCTTACTTAACTCACCCTCTGCACTCGCCACATAGGCATAGCCGGCGTCTACAACCGGTGTAAAATCATAGATTTCGGCGCTGCCAAGCTTAGCCTTCCATAGCACTTTAACGCTGGCAGTATCCTTGATTTCAGCTAAAGGCTCAGGCGGCTCAGCTGCTTCACGCCCAAAAACACGTTCTGAAATATCAGTTTTCAGGTCAGAAATGGTGCCGCATGAAGTCAGCAGCAATAAACTGCTCAACAACAGCAGAAGTTTGGATTTTTTAGTGAGTTGCGTCAATTTTTAACCTAATGCCTCTAGTTTTTGTTGCGTCAGCACATGATATCTGCCTTGAGCGTCCAACTTAGTCAATGCGTGCTCATAAGCCGCTTTCGCTTCTGTTTTCTTTCCAAGTGCAACTAAAACATCACCCTTCAAATCTGAGAACAAACCATCAAAACCTGCATCATGTTTGGCTTCCAGCAGTTTTAACGCACCTTGGTAATCTTTTTCTTCAGCTAAGATATTTGCCAGTTGCAAACTTGCAATCGCGCTGATAGATGTTTCTTTTGCATTTTTAATCGCCCATTCCAACTGCGCTTTTGCACTTTTAACATCATTACTGGCGTAATTCGCTTTTGCTGCGAATAATGCAGCACGGCCAGCATACGGCGTAGATGAGTATTTCTCAATAATAACCGCTGCTTTTGACTGAATGGCTTTTACATCTTTTTCGTCAGTCACTTGCAGTGCCTGAAATTCGCTGGAAGCCTCTACAGCTTGTTTGCCCTGATATAAATTCCATCCCTGATATGCAGCATAAGCTAACAACAGACCTAACACAGCCCCACTCACTATCTTGCCGTAGGTTTTCCACCAGGCTTTTAACTCATCTAACTGCTCTTGTTCTTCTAAATCGTATGCCATTCAATATTCCAATCTAATTTAAATCTTTTTAATGCTTTTAATTTTAAATCTGTAACGCGTTAAATTACTTGTACTTTATCCGTTCACTACTTTTTTGCCCGGTATTGCAGCCAGTAAATTCTGTGTATAACTATGTTTTGGCGCTGCGTATACATCAGGCACGAGTCCTTGCTCCACCACCTGCCCCTGATACATGACGACTATATCATCAGCAATATGCCGCACTACGCGCAAATCATGACTGATAAAAATATAGCTTAACGCCATTTCCTGCTGCAGCTCTTTTAAAAGCAGCAGTATCTGTGCCTGAATCGAAACATCCAATGCAGAAACCGGCTCATCGCAGACAACCACCTGCGGATTAAGTACCAAAGCTCTTGCAATACCTATACGCTGTCTTTGCCCGCCTGAAAACTCATGCGGATATTTTTGCATATCATCTTCAGTCAAACCAACACGCTTCAGCATCGCGATTACTTTTTTCTGCTGCTCAGCCGTGCTGCCCAAACCGTGAATCAGCAGGCCCTCGCCAACTATTTCACCGATACGCATGCGCGGATTAAGTGATGCAAACGGATCTTGAAACACCATCTGCAGGTTTTTGCGCACTTCCCTTAATTCAGCAGGTTGCAGTTTAGCCAAATCTCGCCCTGCAAACAGAACCTCACCGCTATCTACGGGTTGCAATTGTAACAGACAACGTGCCAACGTGGATTTACCGCTGCCAGATTCACCTACAACCGCCAGTGTTGTGCCTGTACGTAAATGAATGCTGACGTCATTTAATGCTTTTACCTGCGTTGAGCCGAACCCAAAGCGACCGCTGCGCTGTGTATAGGTCTTTACCAGATTTCTGGCAACAAGAATGTCTTCACTCATGTATCACCTCAGCGGCAACTGCGCCAGTCTGTTCACCGGCCAGCCATGCGTAATCAATCGGCTTTAGCATTTTTTCACCCTCAGCATCCGGCACACAAGCCAGCAATGCTTTCGTATATGGATGCTGCGGATTACTTAACACCTGCTCTGTAGTACCAGATTCAACAATCTGCCCTCTGAACATGACAACAACATTATCAGCAATATCTGCCACCACGCCAAAATCATGGGTAATAAACAGCATCCCCATATTCATACGGGTTTTAAGGTCACTCAATAACTTGAGAATTTGTGCCTGTACTGTTACATCCAGTGCCGTAGTCGGTTCATCTGCAACCAAAAGGCTGGGTTCGCAGGCGATACTCATTGCAATCATGACGCGCTGGCGCTGTCCGCCTGATAGTTCATCCGGATAACTGTTAGCACGGCCAGGAGGAATGCCTACCATCTCCAGCAAGCTGGCGATTTTATTCTTTAAACGCTCACCTTTAAGGCCAAGATGGGTAGTAAGGCTCTCACCGATTTGGTAGCCCACAGTCAATACCGGGTTCAGAGATGTCATTGGCTCCTGAAATATCATGGCAATTTTATCGCCGCGAAGTTTACGCAGGCTTTCAGCATCAAGTTTTGTTAAATCAACAACGCCTCTGTCACCATCATTAAATAAAACCTTACCGCCATTTAGCTGCAACTGCTTCGACAACAAACCCATGATTGCAAGTGCCGTCAGGCTTTTACCGCTACCAGACTCACCAACCACACACGTGGTTTTTCCAATCTCGATAGCAAAGCTGACATCATTCACCAGCATCCGTGTCGGCATTTTTTTAGGTGAAATACTGACATGCTCAAGCCGCAGCAAAGGCGCTGTGTTTGCAAACTGCTCTGTTTGTAAATCAACGGTCATGTTAGCTCTATATGATGTTTAAAATTAACGTTTTAAAGATAAATGACCGGTAATCTTTAATTTTTACCGGCCGCCATTATTTTGATTGCCTCTTCAATACTGCACAGCACTTGCTCTGGCTTGGTTTCAGACTGCTTATCAAACTGCATCGGCTTTAATGTTACCTGCTGATTATTGACTTCATCATCACCCAGAATCAAAGCATATCTTGCGAGGCTTCTGTCAGCCTTTTTCATCTGCGATTTAAAGCTGCCGCCACCTGCATGCAACACAACTTCTACATTTGCATTACGCAAACGCTCTGCAATCGCAAAGGCAGCTGACTCTGCCAACTCACCTACATTGACCAGATAAACATCCGGCGCATCAGACGCTGTAATGCCATATTCCTGCATCAGCAGAAATACACGTTCCAGACCAATACCAAAGCCGCAGGCTGGCGTTGCACTGCCGCCCAAACGCTCTACCAGCGCATCGTAACGACCGCCGCCGGCAATGGTACCCTGCGCACCCAGTTTAGTTGTAACCCATTCAAATACGGTACGATTGTAGTAATCCAGACCACGCACCAAACGCGGATTGATTACAAATGCCACACCGGCTTCAGTTAATCTTTTACACAGACCATCAAAATGTGCACGGGTTTCATCACCAAGGCAATCTATTAACTTTGGCGCAGCTTCGCACATCGCCTGCATACGTGGGTTTTTAGTATCCAGTATGCGTAACGGATTCGTGTGCAGACGACGCTTGGCATCTTCATCCAGCAGGTCAGCGTGCTGCTCAAAATAGGCAATCAGCACATTACGGTATTCGGCGCGTTCATGTGCATCACCGATGCTGTTGATCTGCAGTTCAACGTCCTGAATACCGAGTTCACGCCACAGCCTGGCTAACAGTACAATCTGCTCGGCATCGACTTCAGGCGTATCAAAACCAAAAGCCTCGACGCCAATTTGGTGAAACTGGCGCTGGCGGCCTTTCTGTACGTTTTCATGACGGAACATCGCACCGCTGTACCACAGACGCTGTGGGCCATTGTAAGTGAGGTTATGCTCAACAACAGCGCGTACGCAGCCTGCTGTTCCTTCAGGGCGCAGTGCCAGCTTGTCGCCATTCAGCGCATCTTCCCAGGCATACATTTCTTTTTCAACGATATCAGTGTGCTCGCCTACGCTGCGAACATACAACTCTGTTGGCTCAACCAATGGCATGCGGATATTTTTATAGCCGTACTGACCTAACACCCGACGTGCTGTGTCTTCTAATTTGAACCATAACGGGGTTGATTCGGGCAGTATGTCGTAAAAGCCCTTAATGCTTTGAAATTTATTGCTCATGAATTTTTAATTATTAACTTTTATATAAATCTTATGTATTGATTGCTTGAATCGGGATCGTTTTTGAAGTCGGGTTCACACGCAGCTTGCCGCCTTCGGCGTAATTCTTCTGCACGTAGTCTTCAACTATGGCTTGAAATTCCTGTGCGATGTTATCGCCCTTGAGCGTGACCGTTTTCTCGCCATCCACAAATACCGGCGCAACCGGCACTTCACCCGTGCCCGGTAAGCTGATGCCGATATTCGCAAGCTTGGACTCACCTGGACCATTCACCACACAGCCCATGACTGCCACACTCATGTTTTCCACACCCGCGTACTGGCCGCGCCATACTGGCATCTGGTTGCGCAAGTAGCTTTGAATCTGCATTGCCAGCTCTTGAAAGTAAGTTGAAGTAGTGCGACCACAACCCGGACATGCAGTAACCAGCGGTGTAAACGAGCGAATGCCCATAGTTTGCAAAATTTCCTGCGCGACGACCACTTCTTTAGTGCGTGACTCATTTGGCTCTGGCGTTAAAGACACACGAATCGTGTTGCCTATGCCCTGCTGCAAACATAAAGCCAGCGCAGCCGTCGATGCCACAATCCCTTTCGAGCCCATACCAGCTTCGGTAAGCCCTAAGTGCAGCGGGTAATCACTACGTTTCGCCAACTCGGTATAAACCTTGACCAGATCCTGCACATCACTGACCTTGCAGGAAATAATAATCTGATTGGGCGACAACCCCAGTGCCACCGCCTGCTCCGCACTCTCCAGCGCGGATTGAATCAAAGCTTCGCGCATGAGCGCATCGGCACTTAACGGCGTTGCAAGCTTGGCGTTATCATCCATCATCTGCGCCATTTTGGCTTGATCTAAGCTACCCCAGTTCACGCCGATGCGCACGGCTTTTTTATAGTGAACAGCAGCTTCAATCATCGCCGCAAACTGCTCATCACGCTTGGAGCCTTTGCCTACGTTACCCGGGTTGATGCGATACTTTGCCAGTGCTTCGGCACAATCAGGATATTGTGCGAGCAATTTATGGCCGTTGTAGTGAAAATCACCCACCAAAGGCACATTGCAGCCTAGCGCATCCAAGCCGCGACGGATATTGCCGACCTGTGCTGCAGCCTCAGGAGAGTTCACAGTAATGCGCACAACTTCAGATCCGGCTTGCCATAGCTCATATACCTGACTAATCGTCGCGGCAGCATCAGCAGTATCGGTATTAGTCATGCTCTGCACGACAACAGGGGACGGAATAGTGCCGTTCAGGCCGCCGCCCACAGGAATGTGGCCGACCATGACCTGTAAAGTTTGACGTGGCTTAATTTGTATAGACAAACTCAACTGCTACTCCAACGTAATACGTGCAACGTTATCTTTAGTATTGGCGGCAAGATCAATATCTTTTCCGCCAAAAGTTAATTTAGTGCCACTGGCATTTCCTATCACCAGATTCAGCGGCAGCGTGGCATTAATGGTTTCTTGATCACCGCTGCGGGACAATTTTTCGTAAACCACTTTACCGAACTTGTCTGTGATGCTCACCCAGGTGTCCGCGGTAAAAGCCATACTGACAGTTTTATCAGCTGGTTTAGCAGCGTTTGCAGGCGCCTGAATCTGCTGGGTTGCTGATGGTGCCAGCGGTTTAAAATCAGCTTGAGATAGAAGGTCTACTGACTTCACATCAGCCACATTCGTTGGAACCTGCGCAGAACCATTCAAACCAACATTAGGGGCTGCAAGCAAATCAGGAGTAACGACGTCACCTTCAGCTGATCGCTCAGCTGCCGGTAAAGCAGCTTCAGGCAATGGCTCTGCAGTTGCGGGAGCAATTTCCTCAATCACTTCAGGTGTTTTTTCATCGCTGACGTTTGGTGACTTCGGCATGTAATCCACATAAAACAGCCAAGCCAGCAAGAACAGCAACACTAGAATGCTGGCTAATATATATTTAAGCCAGGGCTGGCTCTCTTTGGTAAGCTGCACTGGGCGCATTGACGAACGAACCGCAATTATCTTATCAGTTTCAGAAGAAACACTCTGACGATAGCTTGCAAGCAAAGGCTCTGCATCGATCTCCAGCAGCTTGGCGTAATTACGGATAAAACCACGTGTAATCATGGCATCAGGCAATAAATCAAACTGGCCATTCTCCAGTGCATTCACTTGCTTAACGCTGTAGCGCAAATTATTTGAAATATCCTGCTGCGTCAGGTCTTTAGCAAGCCGCGCAGCCTGTAAAACCTCACCCAAAGAAACTGGATGGCTTTGTGGTTGGTTATCGCCTGTTTCTTTATCTGTATCTTGCAATTCAGCCATCACTAATTCCCACTCGCTAACAACTTCGCCTGCTCAGAATCCGGGTATTGTCTGCGCAACTGCAATGCATAGCTAGCCTCATCATTCTTAGCACCCAATTTACGCGCAATTTGTATAGAGAGCCATAGATTTTCCGGCGTTGGCTGCGCGATCACTACATTTTGCAATGTAGTTTTAGCCTTGGCTACCTCATTGCGCTTAAATTGAATTGAAGCAAGTTGATACGCAGCAACAGCAGCCAATGGCTCTACCTCTAACGCTCTTTGAAAATAAATTTCCGCGTTCGCAACATCCTGCTTGCGCATCGAGCAGATACCGGCATTAGTGTACGCTATCACTGGGGTTGCATATAAAGGGTTTTTTACTGCCGCCATAAACTCTTTGACTGATTCATCGATGCGGTTTCTGCCACATAAAAAACTGCCAAAATTATTATGTGATTCGGAGTTGTTTGGCTCAAGCTGCAAGGCTCTTTTAAAGTTTTTTTCTGCAATATCATCCTGACCAAGTGCAGCATGCACCAAGCCTAAACCGTTATAAGCCTGTCCGAAATTTGGGTCAATTTTTGTAGCTATCGTAAATTCTTCTAAAGCTATGTCCATCTGCCTTTGCTGAAAATAAGCAGCGCCAAGATCGGTATGGGAGCGTGCGCGCTCTTTTAAGTTTTTATCTTCGGTATCTTGCTGTTGCTGACTGGCGCAGCCTACAGCCAGTATAGATACCAAGCCGATTAAACCTAATTTACCAAAACTTAACTTATTAATACCTGTTACTGAAAAAACTGAATCTAAAAAACTCATTTTGCTCATGTAATTGCCTCAATTGGAATGCGTCTGGAAGTACGTTTCGTTTTATCCAGCACTTTACCAGCTAACTGACCGCATGCGGCATCAATGTCTTCACCACGGGTTTTGCGCACCGTCACAACATAACCTGCCTGCATCAGAATGTCACGGAACACTCTGATATGACTAGGCTTGGAAGTTTCATACCCACTATCTGGAAAAGGATTAAACGGGATTAAATTGAACTTGCAGGATACATTTTTAACCAACTCGAGTAGCTGGTGTGCATGTTCAACTGTGTCATTCACACCGTCCAACATTACATATTCAAACGTGACAAAATCACGTGGCGCTTTTTCCAGATAACGGTTGCATGCCGCCATTAACTCTTTAAGCGGATATTTTTTATTGATAGGCACAATCACATCACGCAACGCATCATTCGGTGCATGCAGGGACACAGCAAGTGCTACCGGGCAATCTTCTTTCAGGCGATCCATAGCCGGCACCAGCCCGCTGGTAGACAGCGTTACACGGCGGCGACTCAAACCATAAGCGCTGTCGTCCAGCATGATCTGCATCGCAGTTACCACATTATCGTAGTTAGCCAACGGCTCGCCCATACCCATCATCACCACATTACTGATAATGCGCTCACCGGGCGGCAGCAGGTCATAACCAGCTTCCTGCCTTAATGAGTGATCTGCAATAGCTAGTTGGCCAATAATTTCAGACACACTTAAGTTGCGATTAAACCCCTGACGGCCGGTGGAGCAAAATGTACATTCGAGCGCACAGCCAACCTGGCTGGAAACACACAAAGTACCGCGGTCATCCTCAGGGATAAATACCGTTTCGATGCTATTGGCAGCATCGGTGCCAATCAGCCACTTACGGGTTCCATCATTTGATACTTGTTCGTGCTGCACGTTAGGCAAAGCGATCTCTGCCTCAATGCTAAGTTTTTCGCGCAGACTTTTGGCAATATCAGTCATCTGCTCAAAATCATGCACACCGAAATGATGCATCCAGCGCATCAACTGCTTGGCGCGAAAAGGCTTCTCACCTCTTTCAGCGAACCATTGAGCGAGTTGTTGTTGATTAAAATTGAGCAGATTGACCAAAATTGTTTCTCATTTAAATATTTCGAAATAATTCAAGCTTCTAGATTAGGCTAGGCGCGAACAAAAAATGATGACGCCGCATACAGATCTAGTATGTAAGGAAATCATTTTTTGTGAGCAACGAAGCATAATGACGAAGATTGAATTATTTTCCGAAGAAGTAAGCGATTTCGATTGCTGCGTTTTCCGCAGAATCAGAACCGTGAACAGCGTTAGCATCAATGCTTTCTGCAAAGTCAGCACGGATTGTGCCAGCAGCAGCTTCTTTAGGGTTAGTTGCACCCATCAGGTCACGATTCACTTGCACAGCGTTTTCGCCTTCTAAAGCTTGAATCATCACTGGGCCTGAAATCATGAATTTAACCAGGTCAGCAAAGAAAGGACGCTCTTTGTGCACTGCGTAGAAGCCTTCAGCTTCAGCTTGTGTCAATTGTGCCATTTTTGCAGCAACAATTTTCAAGCCAGCGTTTTCAAAACGTGTATAAATTTTACCGATAACATTTTTTGCAACTGCATCAGGTTTGATGATAGAAAGCGTACGTTGAATTGCCATAACTACTCCATAAAGTTAACTTATCCATTTAACATTAAAATCAACACCTTGCCGAGTTTATGTTTGAGTGTAAACAATGCAATTAATTGCATGTATTTCACGCCCAAACCAAGAACTGGCTTGGTGCTTCCAAACGCGTTCGGCGCGTCTCGCTTCTAATGCAAAATGGAATTATTGAAAAGACCGTTAAAATACCATTTTTAGCACTTAAAATAAACCAACTTTTAAGATTAGTTTTTAATAAAACAGGTTTAGAATAGCGGGCCAATGTGGCAAAATTAATATCAACATGAAGAATACCAACCACGATGCTTTACCGAATAGCACCACCTGCCCTGCATGCGGCCTGCTGTGTGATGATGTTAGCCTGAGTACAAGCCATGCATTATCGGTGCAGATCGACTGTACAAAAGGCATCCGCTTTTTCGAACAGGCATTTAACACCCCCATATCAGCCTCACCCCTGCTGGCAGGCAAACCAGCCAGCCTAGAAGAAGCGATTACAGCAAGCGCAGAGATATTAAACAAAAGCAAACAGCCTTTATTTGCAGGGCTGGGCACCGAAGTTCAAGGTATGCGCTCAATAGTCAGCCTTGCAAAAAAAACCGATGCCACGCTGGATCATATGCATAGCGAATCAACTGTGAGCAATACGCGTACCATGCAAAACAGCGGCTGGCTTACAACTACACTCGCTGAAGTTAAAAACCGTGCAGATGTAATCTTGGCTATAGGGACTGACATTACCAGCACGCACCCGCGTTTTTTTGAAAAACTGGCATGGAATACTGACAGTCTGTTCGACAAACCTACACCGGAACTGATTTTTCTGGGCGCGCCTGACGCAAACGCAAAACTCAATATTAGCCCTGACGGTAAAGAACCGGCCATCATCCCTGCCGCCATTTCACAGCTACCGGAAGTCATTAATGCACTGAACACCTTGCTTAATGGAAAAAAAATAAATATCGAAACTGTGGCAGGCATCCCGACCAATACTTTAATCGCTTTGATAGAAAAACTAAAAGCTGCAAAATATGCAGTCATCGTGTGGTCGGCCAGCGCCTTAAAAATTCCACATGCAGAACTTACAATTCAAAGCATTGTGCAACTGATCAATAAACTCAATGAAAACTCACGCGCAGCGGGGCTGCCGCTCAACTCAGGTGACGGCGACAGTTCAGTGAATAACGTCAGCACCTGGCTCACCGGTTACCCGACCAGAAGCCGCTTTAGTGATGGCATACCCGAGTATGACACTTATCATTTTGCGACAGCAAAACAACTGGCTCACTGTGATGCCCTGCTCTGGGTTAGCACCTTCAATCCATACCCAGCTCCCGACACTCAGGCACCTGTTATTGTGATTGGTCACCCCGATACCAAATTCGAACGCATGCCGGATGTATTTATTCCAGTCGGCATTCCCGGTGTTGACCATAACGGCCAGATGTTCCGCATGGACAGCTCGATTACACTGCCGCTGAAAAAACTGCGCGACACTCAGCTACCTGGTTTGAGTGAAGTGATAGGCAAAATTGAAGCAAAACTTTCAAACAGAATAGATGGCACTGCAGCATGATTACCTTACTTAAAAACGGCAGAATCTACGACCCTGCACATGACAAAGATGGTGTGAACGCAGACATTTACATTCGCGATGGGCGTATCGTTGCAAAGCCGGCAGACCACGAAAAAATCGACCAGACCCATGATTTAAACGGCAAAGTAGTGATGGCCGGTGCAATTGATATGCATAGTCATATCGGCGGCGGCAAAGTGAACATTGCGCGCATGATGCTGCCCGAATATCAGGAAAAGCATCAACAAAAACAGGCGCAGGAACTCAAAGGCTTAAGTGAGCCCGAAGCTCACATCTGCACGCCGCATTGCAGCCACCATGCCACGCCCAGCACTACTGATACCGGCTTCCGCTATATTGAAATGGGTTATACCGCAGCGTTCGAGCCTGCAATATCCCCGGTGAATGCACGTCAGGCGCATCTGGAGATGGGCGATACGCCAATGATCGACAAAGGCGGCTACGCCATGCTCGGCAATGACGATTACTTTCTGCGCCTGCTGGCGGATAAAAAAGATCAGAAAGCGATTAACGACTACGTGGCGTGGATACTGCATGCCACACAGGCTATCGGCATCAAGGTGGTGAACCCGGGCGGTATCAATGCTTTCAAGTTCAACCAGCGCAGACTGAATCTGGATGAAAACAATGTGCATTACCAAGTCAGCCCGCGTGAAATCCTGCAAAGCTTAAGCCGCGCCGTACATGACCTCGGTATTGCCAAACCGCTGCATGTACACTGTAACAACTTAGGCGCAGCAGGTAACTTTGCCACCACACTGGATACGATGAGCGCGAGTAGCGGCTTGCCGATGCATCTCACGCACATTCAGTTTCACAGCTACGGCACCGAGGGCGACAAGAAGTTTTCATCAGCCGCCGCACAAATCGCCGAAGCACTGAACAAAAACAAACATATCACGGCGGACGTTGGCCAAATACTGTTCGGGCAAACCGTCACTGCCTCCGGCGACTCCATGATGCAGCACCTGAACGCCAAACACGCCAACCCTAAAAAATCCGTGATTATGGATATTGAATGCGATGCAGGCTGCGGGGTGCTGCCATTCAAATACCGCGACCAGAATTATGTAAACGCCCTGCAATGGGCAATTGGCCTTGAGTTATTCCTTTCTGTAGAAGACCCGTGGCGCATCTTTTTAACCACTGACCACCCTAACGGCGCGCCATTTACCAGCTACCCGCACCTGATTCGCTTGCTGATGGATAAGACTTTCAGAAATGATGCTTTCAGTAAGCTGAATCTGGATGCACAAGCCATGAGTAATTTGACATCATTGGAGCGCGAATACAGCCTGTACGAGATCGCCATCATGACGCGCGCCGGTGCCGGCAAATTGATCGGCCTGAATGACCGCGGTCATTTAGGGATTGGTGCCGTTGCCGATATTACCGTATATACAGACCAGGCCGACCGCGAAGCCATGTTCGCCAAACCGGATTATGTATTCAAGAACGGTGAACTGGTTGTCAGAAATGGCAGCGTGGTGAAAGTGGTTTGGGGTGTTACGCACACTGCAAAACCAGCGTTTGATATTGGGGTGGAAAAAGACCTGAAACATTATTTCGACCGCTACCAGACCATGCAACTGGATAACTTTAAAATCAGTAATGATGAGATCAGCAGCGATGGGCGCGGTCAGGTTGTCACGCATCATAACAATAAGGAATAAACAATGAGCAGACTATACGGCGATCAGCATCGCAAATTTCAGGATGAGTTCGGCACACGCAAAATGGCAGACCGCGTTGAAGACATTGCCTGCAAAACGGAATTTGACGACGAAGCCAAAGGCTTTATCGAACACATGGACATGTTCTTTCTATCCACAGTTGACCACCAAGGCCGCCCTACCGTGTCTTACAAAGGCGGTGATGCCGGTTTTGTAAGGGTGATTGATAGTCAAACACTGGTTTTCCCGAGCTATGATGGCAACGGCATGTTTTTCTCCATGGGTAACATCACCACCAATCCACAGGTTGGCCTGCTGTTTATTTCATTTGAAACGCCGCACCGCATCCGCGTGCAGGGAACAGCCAGCATTTCACGCACTGACCCATTAATGCAGGATTACAAAGAAGCAGAATTCATCGTACGCGTAACCTTATCCGAGCTATGGCAGAACTGCCCGCGCTATATTCATCAGCGCACCAAGGTACGTGATTCACGCTATGTGCCAAGAGCTGAATGTGAAACACCGGTCGCAGAATGGAAACGCATCGACCTGATGCAGGATGTGATCCCGGAAGCTGACCTGAAAAAGGTGGAAAAAACCGGCACCATTCAGATTGAAGAATGGATAGAAAAAATCAAGACAGGTAGTCCGGAAGCTTAATAACACCATGTTAATTAATGACATACAAATCGACGACACCTTTGCTGAAGCATTCAACATGCGCGGCACGCGGGTCATTATTACTGCGCAGAACCACAAATGGGCTTATCACGCTGCTAACGCCATGACCGGCTTTGCTACTTCCGTCATTGGTTGCGGTGTTGAAGCTGGTATTGAGCGTGAAATGACCGCCGATGAAACACCGGACGGCAGACCAGGCGTTGCTGTACTGATGTTCGCCATGGGTAGCAAGGTGCTCATGCAGCAGCTCGAAACACGCATGGGGCAATGCATACTGACGTGCCCTACCGCAGCAGCATTTGCCGGTATTGAAAGTGAAGATATGATTAGCCTGGGTAAACACCTGCGCTACTTCGGTGACGGCTTTCAGACTTCCAAACTTATTGACGGCAAGCGCTACTGGCGCATTCCGGTCATGGATGGCGAGTTCTTGACCGAAGAGACCACGGGCATGGTACGCGCCATCGGCGGCGGTAACTTCCTGATTCTGGCGACCTCGCAACCGGCAGCATTAGCTGCAGCTGAAACCGCAATTGAAGCCATGAAAAAAGTACCGAATGTCATCATGCCGTTCCCTGGCGGCGTAGTCCGTTCTGGCTCCAAGGTCGGCAGCAAGTACAAAACCATGTTTGCCTCAAGTAACGATGCCTTTTGCCCGACCCTAAAAGGTGTAACCAAAAGCGAGTTATCGCCAGATATTGAAAGCGTGATGGAAATCGTGATTGACGGGCTGACATTTGATGACATCGCAATATCGATGAAAGTCGGCATTGAAGCGATCTGCCAGCTTGGTAAGGATAGCGGCGTTAAGCGTATCTCGGCCGGTAACTATGGCGGCAAGCTGGGTCCGCATTTATTCAAACTGCACGATATTCTGAAAGGTAGCGGACTATGAGTGCATTAACCTTCACCTTGAGGCAAAGTCTGCAGCAAAGCATTAACTGTAGTGCGCTCACGCCGGATAATCTGGCCGGAAAAACTACTACTGAAATCGGCAGCATCAAACTAATCACAGGCAAACATCAGTTGCTGGTCGCTGACACTTTTGACATCAGCGGCACAGATACGCAACATATCGTATTCAAGAACAGCAGTAATAAACTTGATTATATTGGCGCCAACATGACCTCCGGCAGCATTACCATTGAAGGTGATGCCGGGGCATACGCTGGCTTCGGCATGAAAAACGGTGAAATACACTGCAAAGGCAACACGGCAGCATTTGCCGCCTGTAACATGCGCGGCGGACTGTTGAAAATAGATGGCAATACCGGTGATTTCTTAGGCGCTGGTTCTGAAGGTTCGCGCAAAGGCATGCTGGGCGGCACAGTGATTGTAAAAGGCAATGCCGGTGAGCGCGCTGGTGACCAGATGCGACGCGGTTTGATTTTGATTGAAGGTAATGTCGGTGATTATTGCGGCAGTCGCATGGTAGCAGGCACCATCGGCGTGCTGGGTCACACAGGCGCATACACTGCCTTTAATATGCACCGAGGTACTTTATTACTGAAAAAACAGCCAAAATTACATGTGTCGATGCAGGATTGCGGCACGCACACATTGCCTTTTTTAAACTTATTATTCAAATCGTTTTCAAAATACAATACTGAATTCAGCAAACTAAGTAACCAGCGTGTACAGCGTTTTGTAGGCGATACCGCTTACAATGGCAACGGCGAGATACTGGTTTTAAGTGACTGATACACATGTATTATTAATAACGACAGAGTAGCCTCTGTTAGAATACTGTTTTACCAGCTTCATCAAGTTCATTATGCAAAAGTATTTAACCGCCGCACTTTATAAATTCGTCAGCCTGCCAAATTTCAAAGACTTGCAGCCCGCCATTCTGGAAGCATGCAAGGCAAACCAGATTAAAGGCACACTGCTGCTGGCGGAAGAAGGCATTAACGGCACTATCGCCGGACTGCCGGACGATATACACAAAATATTGAATTACCTGCGCACAGATCCATTGTTCGAAGGCAAGTTCGCCGACCTTGAGCACAAGGAATCATATGCGGATGAACACCCGTTCTACCGCATGAAAGTGAAACTCAAAAAAGAAATCGTCACTCTTGGCGTGCCCGGTGTGAGCCCGACCAAAAAAGTAGGCACCTACGTCAAACCGGAAGACTGGAATGCGCTGATTTCCGACCCCGATGTCGTGCTGATTGATACACGTAATGACTATGAAGTAGACATCGGTACCTTTAAAGGTGCCATCGATCCTAAAACCACCACTTTCAGGGAGTTTCCTGAATATGTGGCAGAGCATTTCGATAAAACCAAACACAAAAAAGTAGCCATGTTCTGCACCGGCGGCATTCGCTGTGAGAAGGCTTCGTCTTATATGATGGATCAGGGCTTTGAAGAGGTATACCACTTGCAGGGCGGCATTCTGAAGTATCTGGAAACCATCCCGGAAGCCGAAAGCATGTGGCAAGGTGAATGCTTTGTATTTGACCAGCGCGTTGCCGTAAAACACAATCTGGAAGTGGGCGAGTTTGACCAATGCTATGCATGCCGTCACCCGTTATCACCAGAAGAAATGAAAAGCGCGCAATATGAGCCTGGTATCTCTTGTCCGCATTGTTATGACAAAGTATCTGAAGAAAAACGTACCCGACTCAAAGAGCGCCAGAAGCAGATCCAGTTAGCCAAACAGCGCGGAGCTGCCCATATCGGCGAAGCGTCTGAGGTGCTCAAAAAGCATAAAAAAACGACTCGGGATGCAGAAGACTGACTAGCAGTGTACAAATTACCAAAGTCAGGTACCCTGTAAATACGAATTTAGTCTAGAAAGTTGATTTTGCACAATACGCTCCATATCGCGACTTTTAATATTCATAAAGGTGTCACCCACTTCAATGCGCGTTTTTCACTGCACCATCAGCGCGAAATTTTACGCAAGCTGCATGCTGATGTGGTTTTTCTGCAAGAAGTCCGCGATGAGCATGCAGACCATAGCAAGCGCTTTGCCGCATGGCCGGATGCCGGTCAGATTGAGTTTTTAGCGGATGCGATCTGGCCTGACTATGCTTATGGCAAAAATTCAGTCTACCCTGCTGGTCACCACGGTAATGCCCTGCTCTCCAAGTTTCCGATTATCAAAACCACAAACACCGATATTTCAGCCCATACCTCTGAAGAGCGCGGCATGCTGCATAGTGTGATTGAGATTCCGCAGTGGAACAAACCCTTACATGCCATCTGTGTGCATTTAGGTTTATTTGCACGCTGGCGCCGCCAGCAGTTGCTGGCTGTTACAGACTACATCAAACAAAACGTGCCGCCAAACGAGCCCTTAATTGTTGCCGGCGACTTTAACGACTGGGGTACACGCTCCGGCAGAGTTTTTGCTGAGGCTGCACAATTGCATGAAGTGTTTGAACATCATGCTGGCAAACCTGCACGCAGCTTTCCTTCATGGCTGCCGATATTGAGGCTGGACCGGATTTATACACGTGGCTTTCAGGTAAAACATGTTGAAGTGCACTCCGGGCCGCGTTTCCTTAAAGTTTCTGACCACGCTTTGCTATCTGCAACATTAACCAGAATCGTCTAAATGTCATGCGATTTGTCAGCGGAAACGATATCAAATTACTACGCAGCGGTCGAGAATACTTTCCTGCGCTTGAACAGGCGATTCAGAACGCAACTAGCGAAATTTATCTGCAAACCTATATATACGAGCATGACGCATCAGGCATTCGTATTGGAAATGCGTTAATAGAAGCAGTACGACGCGGCGTCAGCGTCAATATTCTGCTGGATGGATTTGGCTCGCAATACCTGCCCAAACACTATGTGCAAACATTGCGCGATGCCGGGGTAAAGCTTATGTTTTACCGACCCAAGATTTCCCCCTGGACTTTAAAGAAAAATCGCTTACGCCGCTTGCATTGCAAGGTCACCGTCATTGATGGCACCATCGCATTTGTAGGCGGCATCAACATCATAGATGACAACAACTCCCCCCATCAGGTACCGCCCAGAGTTGATTACGCCGTACGTATTGAGGGTAATTTGCTGCCGGCGATTAGCGCCAGCGTACATAAGCTGTGGCGTCGTCTGCAATGGATGCACTTGCATAGCCTCTATGTGCCGCCAATTAAAGAGTTTCATCATAAACATCACGGATCTAACAGCATCAAAGCAGCATTTGTTATCCGTGACAACATTCTGCATCGGCATGATATTGAAAATGCGTATTTACACGCTATAAGAACTGCACATTCAGAAATCCTGATCGCAAATGCCTATTTCATTCCCGGTAGAAAATTCCGCAAAGCACTGATTGATGCCACCAAGCGCGGGATTAAAGTCAGGTTGCTGCTGCAAGGCCGTAAAGAGTATTTCCTGATGTTCGCAACCCATGCTTTTTATTATGAGTTTCTGAACAATGGCATAGAAATTTACGAATACCGCAAAAGCTTTATGCACAGCAAAGTAGCAGTAATTGATAATCTTTGGGCGACCATCGGCTCCTCGAATATTGACCCGTTCAGCTTGCTGCTGGCGCGCGAAGCCAACATTATCATTCAGGATAAAACATTTGCAACCGAACTGCATACGGACATTGAATCACTGATTCAGGATGGCGGGCTCAGAATTACCACGCAGGAATGGGGCAAGGCCAGTGTAATTAAACGCCTGGCTTCATGGATTGCCTATGGCGCTGTACGCCTGTTTTTGGGCGTTATCGACCACAAACAAGAACATTAATCTTCATATGATGCAGACAACAGCACAGGCAGTTCTAGAGTGGCGCGATGGTTTACCTTACTCAACAGCATTTGATGATATATATTTTTCAAGTGAAGACGGCTTACTGGAGACAGAATATGTATTCATCCAAGGCAATGTGCTGAATAATCGTTGGCAATCACTGGCCGATAGCAGCTTCTCGATTACGGAAACCGGCTTTGGCACTGGATTGAACTTTTTATGCGCCTGCAAAACCTGGCTTGAGCATGCCCCGGAAAATGCAGTGTTGCACTTTAGCAGCGCAGAAAAATACCCGCTTAGTCCAGCAGATATGCACAAGGCATTACAGCAATGGCATAGCCTGGAAGCTATCGCCAACGAACTGCTCGCACAATATGAAACCCTGCTGAATACAGGCATGGTCATTCTTTTCAATGGTCGCATCAGGCTACAGGTGCTATTCGGCGATGCGACTGTGTGCCTCTCAAAGCTGGATACAAAAACCGACGCATGGTTTCTGGATGGTTTTGCGCCGTCAAAAAATCCGGAAATGTGGCAACAGGCGCTGTTTGAACAGATGGCGAGGCTTTCGCATTCAGAAACCACTTTTGCCACTTTCACCAGTGCCGGCATGGTCAGGCGCGGGCTGACAGCCGCGGGCTTTAAGGTGAATAAACAACCCGGGTTTGGTAAAAAACGTGAAATGATCAACGGTTATTTCGCCGGTAATCATGATGGCTGCTAAAACTGCTATTGTTATCGGCGCTGGCATTGCTGGCTGCAGTACCGCCTATGCACTGGCACAGCGCGGTATAGAGGTGACACTGCTGGAGCGCAATGTTGACATCGCCAGCGAAGCTTCCGGCAATCCACTGGCCATGCTTTATCCACGTTTAAGCGGTAACGATATCGCTAGCGAGTTTGCCTTAGCCGCTTATTTGCATAGCCTGCAACTATACAAATCACTGAAGCTACCACCTGCTGATTTTGACTGTTGCGGCATGCTGCAGTTGGGCTTTAATTCAAAAGAACTGCTGCGTATTCAAAAAGTGGCACTACAGAACCACGCCA
>Ga0207972_100115_pt1 | contig 28612 bp, 25 predicted proteins | sample LakWasMe75_LOW10_2_FD_183903 | JGI IMG/M metagenome (GOLD analysis project Ga0207972, IMG submission 183903) | Freshwater sediment methanotrophic microbial communities from Lake Washington under simulated oxygen tension - Sediment Metagenome... | ecosystem: Environmental > Aquatic > Freshwater >...
TGATCAGCAAAGCATTGCCAGCCAAAGGTACGCGCAATGATGAGGTTGAATTGATCGCCGCAAGCATTGTACGTTTGAAAGAAGGCAGCAAAAATCAATATAAACTTGAGTTGAACTATCAGGTGTTTACCAACGCCACAAGATCTAATGTAATGACACTGCCTGCACAAACTATCAAGATATCCAGCACTGAACAACTCGTTTTGCCGGCATGGCGCTTCTGGTTCTCGCCACTGGTTGAGACTAGCATTGTCAATGCAAAGGCTAACGTACAACCTCAAGCAAAAGCGCCAACTCTTGATCTCAATCAGCATGCAATGGGTTTAAAGGTATTTTCTGTAATGCTGATACTTTCAATAATCGGCTTGATTTATGTGAATGCCGACACCCAATGGTTACCGTTCTGTAAGGGTAATTTTGCCCGTGCGCATAAACAAATAAAGCGACTCAGCAGAAGCAAAGTGAATGATGTAAACCAACTTAAAAAAGCGTTATTCAGCTTGCATGCGTCATTTAATAAAACCTACGGCAGCAATCTATTCGCTAATGATGTTGATAATTTTATCTCCCAAAACCCAAAATTCAAGCCCTTTCAGCATCAAATACTGGAGTTTTTTACCTTATCGAATCAATCACTTTTTTCCCGTCATCGCCAGGATGATCGCGAGATGCTGCTGAAACTTCTTTCCATCAGCAAAAGTTTAAGAGATTGTGAAAGAGGTGTTTGATGACATTATTTAATCCATGGGCCTTACTTTTGTTGCCCATTATCACTATTCCGTTTTGGCTTAAAAGCAGTCAGGGGCAGATGTATTCTTGGCTGGATATCGTGCCGCACGACAAGTTTTCTGAAACAGCCAACTTGATTTTGAAGATCATTACATCGCTGCTTTTGGCATCTATTGTGATTGCACTGGCATCACCTCGTGGCCCAGACCAGAAAATTACTAAAACCGGTAAAGGTGCGCAAACGGTTATGGTAATTGACCGCAGCGTCAGTATGGACCATCCATTTGCTGGTGATGCCAGTAGTGGAAGAGCTGCAGAGATTAAATCGGCAGCAGCCAGAAGGCTGATCACAAAGTTCATTGATTCAAGACCTGATGACATGATGGGTGTGGTTGGCTTCACCAACTCAGCATTGTATGGCGTCAAAATCACTAGCAATCGAGATGCCATTCATGCAGCTATTAATGCTGCAACAAGTTCTGCACTGAATCAAACCAATATTGGTTCTGGTCTGACTCAAGCCGTGAGCCTGTTTGATACCATCGAAAACTCAGGCTCGCGAGCGATCATCCTACTTTCTGATGGAGCTGGCAAAATAAGCCCGCGTGTAAAACAGAAAATCAAGGAATCGCTGGAGACCAGAAAGCTCAACTTGTATTGGATTGTATTACGTGAGCCCGATGACATCAGCATATTCTCAACAACTAATAGCCAGTTCGCAGAGGGTTCAGAACCTGCTCCTATAGAATTGGATAAGTTCTTCAAGTCACTCCGTATTAAATATAAAGCCTATGAGGCTGACAATCCTGCCGCCTTGCAGTCAGCCATACAGGATATTAATTCGCGTGAAAAAAAGAAAATTCAATATTCAATTTCCATTCCTGGGCATGATTATGCAGTTGATTTTATTGTGATCGCTCTTTTCTTGAGCTTATTGATTTTAGTTGCTAAAAATTTGAGGGTACATTCATGGCAAGTCGAATAAATATAATTAACGGGGCATTGGCAGTGTTTTTATTAGCTGGCTTAGCTGGTACTGGCTATGAAATTTATCAATACCGAAATATTCAGCGTATCAACACTACGTTGCAATCAGGGCAGGTATTAAAGAATGATGCATACCCCTTACATGCTAAATTTTCTGCAGCCTATTTTCAGGGTAGTAAGGAGGACTATAAGCATGCGGTACAGTCTTACAGTCAGGCTCTGGACATACAGTCGAAATCTGGCAATCCTGATGCTGTGCTGCAGGGGCGTATTCAGTACAACATCGCAACCAACTTGTTTTTATTTGGCTTGAGTCGAGACTTGAATGATGATGGGTCACTTAAAGAAGAGTCTAAATACAGTTTTACGCAGGCAAAAGCTGCATTTGAACAGTCGCTTCGGTTAAACCCAGAAGATCGCAGGGCAAAATTCAATCTTAGCCTGTTAAATTCTGTAACCCCTATCAATATGAAAAACGCACCTAAAGATCAATCTGGTGTGGAACTCAGTAATATACCGGTGGGTTTGCCATGAATAAATTCATATCCATATTAAAAAGTAACTACGAAAGCTTGTTGCTGATGGTTGTCATTTTGTTATTACTGCTTGCAATTTACAAACCGCAAATTCAGCTTAAGCAGGATGTGCATAATTATCTGCTAGTTGCCGATGTGTCACAAAGCATGAATGCGCAGGATCTTAAGTTAAACAATAAGACAATCAGTCGAATGGATTACACCAAACATCTGATGAAGCGCGTTGTTGAAACCTCATCTTGCGGGACCTATATTAGCTTAGGTGTATTTGCAGCAGAAAATGTTGGTTTACTGCTAATGCCACTTGAGGTTTGCGCAAATTATGATGTGATCACTGACTCCATTGACCATTTGGAATGGAGAATGGCATGGCGCGGTAATAGCCGGCTAAGTTTTGGTGTTAAGTCGGCTGAAAGCATGTTTGATTACTTGAATATTCCAGCAACAATGCTTTTCTTCACGGATGGCGACGAGGCACCTAAAGTAAATGCTATTAACGTATTGGATTTAAGTGGTGTACAAATTGGTAAGAATTTATTGTTCGTTGGTGTGGGTGGGCATCAACCTGTACCAGTGCCACGATATAACTCAAGCAATAAGTGGGTAGGATATTGGTCATCTGACACTAAAGAAAATACGGCAGGTGCGGTCGGAGATACTTACAGTGACACCAGTAAAGATGAACCAGATCCAATTGTGGCTTATGCCGAGTTTGACCGTTATCTTTCCCAGCTTGATTCTGAATATCTGAAACAATTAGCAGCAGAAATCAAGGGGGGCTACATAGAGGGCCAGGATACCGAAGAATTCTATACATCTATTCAATCACAAAAGCCTTCTGCTAGTTTTGTGACGGCATATTCATTGAGATGGTTGTATTTATCATTGGCAATATTGATGCTGCTACTCATTTATGCACCAGAGATTCTCTCGCTCAAAATTCTCAAAAAACTTAACTACGCTAAAAAATAGTCATGCAACATAAAGCTATCAAAAGTAATGTTGATGTGCTTATTACCAAATGCTTGCTTCGTTGAGATAATGGAGCGAATTGCTTGCATCATGACAGAGTTAAACTGTATTGAAAGTCTGCTATGCGGTGTGAGTTCAACCGGTCGATGCAACACATGTTTTGAATCTTTCTGCTGGGGTCTCGTAATTTAATGTTTTACGAGGTCTGTCATTTAGCTGTCTAGCCACTGCACTTAGTTTAGCTTGTGAGTGTACCGATAAGTCAGTGCCTTTTGGAAAGTACTGCCTTAACAAGCGGTTTGTATTTTCATTACTGCCACGCTGCCATGGACTGTTTGGATCGCAAAAGTACACATCAATATTCGTCTCCACTTTAAACCGTCGATGATCTGCAAACTCCGTACCTCTATCCAGAGTTAATGATTTATATAACTCATTTGGGAGTTTCTTTGCTTGCTTAATTAAAGCAGATACAACGCTTTCGGATTTTCTGTCTTTAATTTTAGCTAACATTACAAATCGTGAATGACGCTCAACCAATGTAACGATGTAGCTGTTTTTAGACCCTGCTATCAAGTCACCCTCCCAATGTCCTGGTATAGCACGATCCTCTATAGAGGCTGGACGTTCACTAATCGAAACTGTATCAGTAATTTGCCCAAGTCCATTTCCTTTTAAGCTCGAATGCTTGGACCTACGCATAATACGTTTCGTCCTCAGGTATTGAATTAACTCCTTCTTCAATACACCGCGAGTCTGAACATACAAGCTACGATAGATGGTTTCATGTGACACTTGGTTATGCTCTTCTGTAGGAAACTCTCTTTTCAACCAACCAGCAATCTGCTGCGGTGACCAGTTTAATTGTAGCTTACATGTGATGGCTTTTATTAAACCTTGATTACATGATAGTTTGCAAAGCTTTGGACGTTTCGCACGATCCCAGGCAGCTTGATCTGCATGTGTTGCGCGATATTGCTGACAACCTTCATTTCGCTTTATTTCACGGCTAATGGTAGATGGAGAGCGTCCAAGTCGATGGGCAATCGAACGAAACGATTCTTGAATTGCCACACCTCTGGAAATTTCCTCGCGCTCTGAAAGCGATAATGCTAGATGTGATCTTACTCTTTGAGGGGGTCTAATCCCGCCCGTCACAGATAATATACCAGCTATTGAAGAGTGATTTCTGTCAAATATCCGCGCTATATCGTGTAATGAGTCACCTTTTTTCCACCGATCCCACATGATGGCTTTTTGTTCATCACTGTAATAAATTCTTGGTCTCTGTTTCATTTTTCAACACCTCATTCTTTTGTATAAGAATAACGTGTTGCATCGATCGGTTGAACTCACAGGATGTTGCAGACTGACGCCTTAGTTAGTGAATGACTGATGTATCGACTACAACTCCATATCAAACCAAAATTTTACTAATCCCCAACGTCCTCGCTAATTAATATGGGTAGCTTTTTGCGACTGTTTTAGATGGCCTTTTTGAGGCTATCATGAGTGGCTCTTTTAGGTAAGAACACGCATTAGGGTTATTGTAGAGGTTCATGTAGCGCTCCTCAGACTCAAAATGCTAATCTATTTGGTAACCGTGATTAAGTAGCACGAGACTCATTTACCATGGTGAGAAATAACTGATGCCAGCGTAAATCACCTGTTAGTTCAGGATGAAATGCAGTAACCAGTATTAATTTCTGCCGTGCCGCAACAATAAGCTTACCTTCTAAACCGTTCATGAGACTAGCCAGTATCTTCACCCCATCGCTCACTTCAGTAATGATGGGAGCTCGAATAAAAACTGCTTGATATGGTTTTTCAGACTCATAAAAATCAGCAATATTTAACATAGTCTCAAAACTATTGATTTGTCGCCCAAAATAGTTTCGATTTACCTCTATGTCCATTCCTCCAATGGATGGCTGCCCTCCTTGTTTTTGGTCTTCAATTCTCTCTGCCAGCAGAATCATACCTGCGCATATTCCCCATGTAGGTCTGCCAGATTGGACCCAATCGCGCAACGGTTCTATCAGCCCCCAACGTTCAGCTATCAGTCCCATTGAAGTGCTTTCTCCACCAGGAATAATTAACCCATCAAGCAATTTAAGATGCTCTGGAAGTCGCACCTCCACTACAATGACGCCAAGACTTTCAAGCATACGGCAATGTTCAACAACAGCGCCTTGCAACGCCAATACACCTATTTTAAGTCTCTGACCATGCTGCCCTTTCAATTCGCGCCCCCCTACCATCCTCGCTGAGAAAGCCTATCTTGATTGGTCAATACATCAATATTAATGCCCACCATCGGGTCACCCAATTCAGCACTTACCTCAGCTAATAATTTAGCATCATTAAAATGTGTGGTTGCTTGCACGATAGCTTTCGCTCTTTTGGCTGGATCACCACTTTTAAATATACCTGAACCTACAAATACACCATCCATGCCAAGTTGCATCATGAGTGCAGCATCGGCTGGTATTGCGATACCTCCAGCAGCAAAATTTACCACTGGTAGGCGCCCTAGCTTTGCCGTTTGTTGTACAAGTTCATATGGTGCGCGACACTCCTTGGCAAAAGCAAACAGCTCATTTTCATCCATTGATTGCAATTGACGTATCGATGCATTAATTGCGCGAGCATGACGAACAGCTTCTATAATATTTCCGGTACCAGCCTCACCTTTTGTACGAATCATGACTGCACCTTCGGCTAGACGTCGTAAAGCCTCGCCTAAATTGCACGCACCACAGACAAATGGCACGTCAAATTTACTTTTATTTATATGATGCACCTCATCAGCAGGTGTGAGCACTTCACTTTCATCAATACAATCTACACCTAATGACTGCAATATTTGTGCCTCTACAAAATGACCGATACGCGCTTTTGCCATAACTGGAATACTAACAGCATTAATAATTTTTTTTATCATGCTCGGATCGCTCATCCGTGCCACCCCACCGTCTTTACGAATATCTGCTGGCACACGCTCCAAAGCCATTACCGCACACGCCCCAGCCTCTTCAGCGATCTGCGCCTGCTCCACGTTAACAACATCCATGATGACACCACCTTTGAGCATTTGTGCAAAGCCAGATTTCACTTTGTAAGTCCCACTTTTAATCTGATCAGAATCGTTCTTTGTTATCTCTACAAACATTCGTACTTGCTCCTTTTAAACATCACAGCGCATTGCTAATTGTAAAAAATAAGTTATTTTCATCTACTAATTGACGATCGAATACAAAAATTCAAAATTCTAGTAACTTGATGCACATGATGCGCTATTACTATAAAAACACATTGATAAAGGTCAATTTACAAAATTAAATGATGTTCCGTCCTATATTAGCTTGACACTTTTTGAATTAAATAAAGAAGCGTCAAATGAATGCTTGTATTAGAGAGAATGGGGGTCAATAACTTTGTGTAAGGCCAACGCTGGAAAAATCGGCCAGTCATAGTCGCTTCAAACTAAACATCAAACACCCCCTGCGATTAAGGCTAGATATTATGTTTAAGAATGTTACAGTTTACGGGTTAACGTGATTGATCTAACTTTACGAACTTAAGTTTTGCCGCCATTTGTGGAGGCTTATATAGGTAGCTTATGAATTCTATTGATATTTTTCCATGGAATGAAGGTTTTAGTACTGGCGTCTCTATAATTGATGATCAACACAAACAGCTAATTCAGCTATTTAATTTACTCGCGAGTCATGTTGCCTACAAAACTGACATCCCTGCATTAAATATCATTTTTAAAGAGTTGGCAGATTACGCTATTTATCACTTTGAAACTGAAGAAGCTATATGGCATGAGTACTTTCCAGAAGACTCTTTGAAAAAAAATCACAAAGAAACACATAACAACTTTATAGCAACAGTTAGCAGTCTCAAAAACAACGAAAATGCTGAACCGGTCAATGTCGTTATCGAAAAGCTTCTTTTCTTTTTAAGCAGTTGGCTGGCTTCTCATATTCTTGAATCTGATATGTTTATGGCACTCACGGTGCTTGGGCTGAAGTCTGGAATGCCGATGGAATCAGCAAAAAAACAGGCCTCAGAAAGAATGAGTGGAACAATGCGAACGTTGATAGATATCGTTCTATCAACATATGGCAACCGTGTTACTAATACATTGCATCTGTTACGTGAGATTAAATGTCATCAAAAAACTGAAAGTGATTTAATACAAGCGCTTAAAGAGCAAAAAGAAAGTGCTGCGCGTATACAGTCATTAATGGATTCCGCGTTGGATGCCGTAGTGGGCATGGACGAAAATGGCAAAGTGATCGCATGGAATCCTCAAGCCGAAGTTATTTTCGGATATTCGCGGGAGGAGTCGATAGGAAGAGATGTTGCCGACCTGATTGTGCCTCCTATACACCGAGAGGCCCACCGTCAGGGCATGGCGCGATTCATTACCACTAACGAACCATCTATTATAGGCAAGCGTGTCGAAATCACCGGTATGCGCTCAGATGGAACGGAGTTCCCGGTAGAATTAACGATTTCAGGTTTGCTACAAAATAATAAGCATATTTTTAATGCCTACATTCGAGATATTACTGACAGAAAGAAACATGAAGAAGCTATCTACGATCTGGCATTTTATGATCCGCTGACACATTTACCCAATAGGCGTTTAATGCTTGATCGGCTAGAACAAAAACTACGTTCCAGCGATCGACTGAATCTCAGTAGTGCCATACTATTCATTAGTATTAACGATTTCAAAATTCTGAATACTACTCATGGACATAATGCTGCTGATTTATTGTTAATTGAAATTGCTAAACGACTGCAAGACAATCTGTATAAAAATGATACTGTTGCAAGGCTTGATGGCGGAGAGTTCGCAATAGTGCTGGACCTGCTTAATAATGAAATAGAGATGGCCGCGACCATGGCCACAAAAGTGGCTAAGAAGCTATTAGCTGCAATTGGGCTACCTCTAACCTTACAAGATATCGACTATCATTGCTCAGCCAGCATTGGAATTACTTTATTCATTAATAACGTAATTGCTTCAGACGAGTTATTAAAGCATGCAGAAGCCGCAATGCAACAGGCCGAACGCCATGGTCGTAACGAGATTAAGTTCTATGATCCAGACACTCAAGCCGGATTAGAAACACGTGCAAAATTAGAGACTTTATTGCGTAAAGCTATTCCTGATGAATTACAGCTTTATTATCAAATGCAAGTAGATCGAACCGGTTTAATTAATTGTGCCGAGGTTCTTGTAAGATGGATACATCCCAAGAATGGCGTTATAAGCCCCGCAGATTTTATTCCCCTCGCTGAAGAAACCGGTTTGATTTTGCCATTGGGTCTTTGGGTCCTAGAGACAGCTTGTAAGCAATTAAAAGACTGGGAGCATGTTGATAATGCCAGACACTTAAGCCTCTCAGTCAATGTGAGCGCTAAACAATTCCATCAACCAGACTTCGTCGATCAAGTACTAAAAGTATTTAAAAGTACTGATGTTGATCCTAGCAAACTCAAGTTGGAACTCACTGAAAGCCTACTTATAAATAATGTAGAAGACATCATACTTAAGATGACAATATTGGGAGCCAAAGGGGTTAAGTTCTCACTAGATGATTTTGGAACCGGATTCTCTTCTCTTTCTTATTTAAAAAGATTACCATTAAATCAGCTCAAAATTGACCAATCGTTTGTGCGAGATGCTCTAATTGATCCAAACGATGCCGCTATCGTTCGTACGATAATTGCGCTAGGACAAAGTATGGGTTTGGATGTTATTGCTGAGGGGGTTGAAATTGAAGATCAGCGAAACTTTCTTGAAATTCATGGGTGTAATCACTTTCAAGGCTACTTGTTTAGCAAGCCATTGCCATTACATGAATTTGAAGCTTTATTAGAAATTAAATAATTATTAACTCAAAGACTGAATCGATCAGTATTTACTAGACACTTTCTTGCCTAATTTGGACTACCCACTAATAAAACAATAATTGCATCTATACTTAACATTACCCCAGAAACTTTTTCACATGTCATGCAAAAGCATAAAAAAATGCGGGGCTTACTACAGTTAATGGTAAAGATATTGCAATTAACAATGTATCGGGATTACATGATTTCAAATTATTCAGGGCAAACAGTAAATTTTTAATTTACACAACGTAACTCAGTTCACCCCATGTTGCAGTAAGTATTCAGCTAATGGTTTGTCTGAATACTCGATATGCTTAAGAAGCCAATCCTTGATTGTATCTAATTGTGGGGTTTCGCCATGAATACTCAAACGTTCAAGCATATTTTTTGCTTCACTCAACAAGTGAGCATGTTGATTAAAATGTGAAGACTTTTTAGGATAATTGTAGAGGCTCATATAGCGCTCCTCAGACTCAAAATGCTTAACCGTCTCTTCAATTAATTTATTGAGAAGATTAAGTATATCCTCCTTGGGAATTTGATTTAGGATAGCTGCGTTTAACCGATTCATAATGCGACTTAGATTATAATGCTGTTGATCAATGTCATAAATCCCGACATGGTGCGACTCACGGAATTTAATCCACTCTTCAACATTTTTCAATGGTGCATCAGAGAAAAATGTATATCGGTTATTACCACTATTTTTACTCTCATACATAGCCATGTCGGCATTATTCAACAAATCATTTTCAGTTATTTGGTCATCTGAATTATAAGCAATACCTATACTGACACCAATCTGTACTTGATTACCTTTAAGATCAAATGGAGTCCTTAAAGAGTTGATGATTTTCAAAGCAATCTCAGAAACACGCTCATGACTATCGGCATCATTCAATAAGACAGTAAATTCATCTCCGCCCATTCGCCCCACTGTATCGGACTCACGCACACAACTTACAATTCTTTGCGCTACCTGTTTAAGCAGAATGTCTCCAGAGCGATGCCCTAATGAGTCGTTCACACTCTTGAAACCATCCAAATCCAAGAAAAGCAGAAACACATTAGTTTTATTTCGTTTTGCAATCGCTAATGACTGCTTCAACCTATCATAGAAAAGAGCTCGGTTCGGCAAATCGGTAAGTTCGTCATAATGGGCCATATATGCGATACTTTCCTGCTCGAGCGCAATTCTAATATCACGGCGTTGGATCTGGGTGATTACTATAATGACAATTACGCCCCCAGATATCGCAGTGAATACCCACATAACTGTGACTACTAAAATAAATTTTCGAATAATTCGATGCGACTCTCGTTCGCCTTCTATCGCAAGTTTAGCTGCATTACTTGTAGAGTATTCCTGGATGTAATTTAATCGTTGATTCAGTGCAGAATGAGTTGAACTTACTTCATTTTTGAGATAATTCAGGGCTTCTTTTTCTTTTCCGCTGTATAGTAGATCATACATCAAGCCTCTCTTAGTCCTCCAATCAAGGGCTAATTCTCTAGCCTCCTTAACTTTTAATATGTCCCCCAGAAAAGCAGATTCAATAATATCAATATCCTTAAATATTTTATTTTCATATCCAATAGAAAGTTTTTCGAGAGATTCGTAGCTGGCATCTGAATTAACTTTTGAAATGGCCTCAAGAGAGCAGATACGAATCTTGGCAATGTAAAGACTAGCATCATATGTGGCCGAATTCACCTTAAAAGGGTACGTGTATAGTTCGTGAATTTTGACCGCCTGATACTCAACCTCATTGACAATTTGACTACCAAGAAACGCAAGGGCAACCAGCAGGGTTAGATACCCTGTAGTGATAACAGCCCATATAGTGCGATAAGTATTGATTAAAGAAAAAATCGACATGTTTGTGATAAATGCTTTCTCGAACCGAGGTGTCATTGAAATGAGAACGTTAATAGAAATGAGTACAAATTTTGTACCAAGACAGATTAATTACCTAAGCTGAGACCGGATAAAACCCTGCTTAAAATTTGCTGCCTAGTGCATCCCACCTGGCTTGCTACCTTATATACCTAGCCGATTAGCTGCTGCGCTCTTTTTTCAAATATCACAAACTACATATGTTGGTCATGGGCTGCACCGCCTGACAGATCAACCATATCCAATGTCACTTGATCAAAACCTAGAACTTTCCCACCGAACTCTTTGGCAAATTTAATAGCATCTTGTTCTATTGAAAATGCTGCGAGCGTTGGTCCCATTGACCCCATTTTTTTACTACCCAATACATAGAATGCCTGTTTGGCGTCAACCCAATTCCCTTTGGGAGATTCCCAATCACTTTTACCCATATCCTGCGTAAAAATCCCTGTAATACGCTTTTTTTGCTCTGGCTTTAGATATATAGAGAACATTTCCACTGTGTCGCAAAAATAATCTGGTTCGCCCATGGCATAGTGAATTTGTGCTTTTGGGCCTGGGAAATCTGCCAAGGTCATACCATCCAACGAGCATGAGGTTCCCGCAGTAATTTCCTGTGGGGCTACAGGTGCAGCAGTCTTACCGCAAGCAACAAGTGCTGTCATTAAAACAAGTGGCAAAAAATAACGGTGAACTAGAGTCTTATTCATTTAAATCTCCAAAAAGCAACAGTTAACGGCATGATAATCCACGCCAGCATCATAGAACTGAGCAGCCAAGGATTGGATAAACTGGCTGGAAAAACTGTGGCTAGTCCATAAAACACTTTAATATCTTCCATACTGAAAATGTTGAGAATACGAAAGATATCGGCAGGATTAAGTAACAATAACAACGGAAAGAACTCCTCACCAAAGCTTCCGCCAGAAAGGACCAGTAGGCCGAGTAGAATTAAGTCATAGACTAGTACAAACAGAAACCATACTGAAATGGCGCCGCCACTGGCACGAGCGCGATCTTTAGCTATCACCGATACCATCACAGCCAAACTCAAAAACACCATACCCAGTAAAATGGTACTCACCATAAAACCTATATAGTGATATAGCGCATTGAGGTCTATCTGATAAGCCAGTAGCACACCCACCAGCCCAAACCCCACCAGCGTTGCACACGCTAGAGCAGCAGACAGTCCTAGAAATTTGCCAAGGATTAGTTCCAAGCGTGTAAGAGGCATGGACAATAACAGATCAAGGGAGCCGCGTTCACGTTCGCCTACAATAGCGTCATAGCCAAGAATAAGAGCAATAAGTGGGATTAAATAAATTACCAGGCTGACAAGACTTGCAATAGTCACTTCAATATTACGAAGCCCAACCTCTCCTTGCTGCGCAGAACCAAAGTAGGCTATCGCTAGTGCAAATGCAGTAAAAATAAGGGACACTGCAATCACCCAGCGGTTGCGGATGCGATCACGAAACTCTTTAGCGGCAATGATTTTAATCTGTGAAATTTCAATGTTTAACATCATTTAACCTTTAGGCCGCATATCCGAGAAATACATCTTCCAACGTAGGCTCTTTAACCACCACATCTAATAGAGCATCACCTAACGACCCTAACCTACGAAGCACTTCCATTTTATGGTTACGCTGACAGTGAATCACCACTGAATTGCCTGTTAAGATTAGCGCTTCGAGTGCAACACCCTGCAGAGTGGCCTCTACCGCATCAGTTGAACAACTTGTCTGCACATGTATCGCAAGTGGTAAATCTACGGCCTCTCGCAGTTCCTGCACCGTACCCAGTGCATGTAGCTTACCTGATTTCAAAACAGCCAAGCGCTGAACACGCTCTTGAATTTCTGACAGAATGTGTGAGGTAATGACAACAGTAACACCTTGTGCATTAAGTTCTTGCAGAATTGTATAAAACTCGCGTATTGCCTCTGGATCTAGGCCTGTAGTTGGCTCATCCAAAAAAAGAATCCTCGGCTTGCCTAGCAATGCCTGCGCAAATCCTAGTCGTTGGCGCATGCCTTTAGAATATCCATCCACACGTCGATGGGCAGCATGTGCCAGGCCTAATTTTTCGAGAAGCGGCAAGCATGTATTGAGCTTGCAACCCTTGAGTGATGCAAAAAACTGTAACGTTTCCAACCCGGTCAAGTTTTCATAAAACACAACATTTTCCGGCAGATAACCAATGGAGCGACGTAACTCACGAAACGCCCCCCCATTTACTGAGGTGCCATTAATATTAATCTCGCCAGAAGTTTGCGGAATGAGGCCCAGCATCATTTTAAATAAAGTGCTTTTCCCTGCACCATTATGGCCAATCAGGCCTAGTGTTTCACCTTTATGTATGGTCAGTGTCATGCCATCTACGGCAAGCACTTCACCGTAGTACTTAAACACGTTTTTTACCTCAATGACGTTGTTTTTCAAGCCAGATACTCCAATTTTTGTTAAATGGCGTCATGCGCGGATTCTGGTCGACAATGCTGGTGGCGCGCAATAGTGGAAATTGTCTGGAAACTAATCGTAGTGTCTGTACAGCTGGACTATTCAGTAACAATTTAGCTGCGGGGTATTTCCAAGTAAGGTGATCGACTAAGTCATTGGCTTCATAAGGCACATCGCCAATACCGTTTCCATCGCTGTCCCAGCCTACATAATTGCTCCAGTAATTGCCCGTCTTCACGCCCCAGTATTCATCCTTGCTGGCTACATATTTGATCTGCTCAGAATTGTTAATTAAGTCATTTCCTTCAACATCATTGTGGATAGAGCCGGCCCAAAGGTGAACGCCAACACGGTTAGCAATAATTAAATTGTTATGTAACGTGTTGTATTCTGCATCATAAATGAAAAAGCCACGACCATTGCCAGCCACTACATTATGTTCAACAACTGAGTCTACAATGGTGCGCAGCATGATTCCGTGATCAGAGTTACCCCAAGCGCGATTGTTGCGAACGGTTTGATTCCTCACCTCCATCAGCGCTAGTCCGCCGCGGTTGAGGTAAGAATCATTATTTTCCCAAACATTAAAGTTTGAATTCATATAATGGCTACCGTAACGCAGATGATGCAAGCGATTACCTTGAAACAGCGCATGATCGGATACGTCGACATAGATGCCATCACGAGTAAAGCTCACATGATTGTTGATTATCTTTGCACCACGACTGTTATAAAGCTGAATGCCATTACCACGCTGAGCTGAGGCTAAGTCTCGTTTCCCGGTAATGTTATTAGCGATAACCTGAATATCTTTTACCTTCTCGATCCATAAACCAAATAAGGTGTAATTGATGGTATTGTTGTGAACAATAGCGCGGTCGCTACCTGGCTCAAGATAAATGCCGGCATTCTGCGCAGTAAGGTCTGCACCGCTATTACTGATAATAAAACCTTCAATGGTGACATCGGGAGATTTGATGCGAATCACATCTCTAATATTCCCACCATCTAGCGTTGGACGATTTAATCCTTTTAAGTGTAATGGCTTGGTTATAACCAGATGCACAGGATAAACACCACGTGTAACCACTACCGTATCACCTGCTTTTGCTCGGTCGATTGCCTCACTAATTGATTGGCCTGGCAGAACCTTGTGCTCTGCCGCCTGCGCCTGCAAGCAAAACAACACGGAAACAACGCTAAAAATCAGCATGGCAATATCAATCGCCGGTCGCATCAACTCACCATCTGTAGCAAATCTAGATTACGCAATGTAATAAAAAGCAATGCGCCTATCAGCAAGTTCTTGAACAAGACATAGCAAATCATATCCATTCGTCCAGCGGGACGATAACGATGCCCCCACCAAGGTCCATCTTTAATGTAGGGTTTACATTGCAAGCGAATGATTATTTCGTAGATACTCCAGCCTAGCCACCAGCCAATCAAAGCATCTGCTCCAAGCCGCCCATTAGCAGCTAACGCCCAAGCTACAGTTACCGCAACTGCAAATGCCAGCCCTGCCGTCTGAATAGCTTTATGCTGAAGCCAGCCTTGTTTGCTCCAGGGCCATAAATGGTCAAACAATTCATAAAGCAACCATTTAACTCCTTTAGTTTCTACATAGGATGGAAGGCGGTTTTCTGCATTAGGCTTCACTCCTCAGCTCCTTTCATTGGCACAGGATGAATGGGAATGTAATAGCCCTCGGCATTAATACGCGTTAGAGGTAAACCAGATTTCTCTCGCAACTTTCGCTCCTTGGATAGCGGCGGGCATGCATGGTCATCATAATAAAGGATCATACAATCTAGACATAACATACATTCACGATGATCAATGACACCTAAACTATCAATCGCCTGTGAACCGCAGCCCGCAGCACAAGCGGAACAAGTGGTGCATTCCTGCTTGCGTTTTAAGCCAAACCAGCGAAAAGTCGTCGGCATCGCCAATGCCGCGCCCAATGGACATAAATATTTACAGAACGGGCGCTCAGTAAAGAGCGATAAACCAAGCAGACTAGCGGTAAATAAAGTGTATGGCCAGCTGCGGTTGAATAAGCCCACTAAAAAGGTTGTTTTGAACGGCTCGACTTCTGCCAGCTTTTCCGCTAATCCCATAGAAAAGAATGAGACTGCCAGCAGCACCCAGAAAATACCATATTTGATCCACTTCAGCCGATTATGCAACGCCATGCTCGGCTTAAACTGGAAGCGTTTAAGACCAACTTTTCCTGCTATTTTATAGATTATTTCAGACAAAGAGCCGAACGGGCACATCCATCCACAAAATAAGCCACGCCCCCATATAAACACCGTGATGATGATAAACAGCCAGAAAATAAAGATAAATGGATCAGATAAAAATAGCTCCCACTTCCAGTGAAATAGTAATGAGTGAAACCACGTCAGCACCTGTGTAATAGACGGCTGCGCCATCAAACCAAAACCTATAAAACCAATGCTGACTAACCAAATTGCATATTTAGGAGCTGAAACCCAGCGTTTATCTTTACGACTGGATCGACGCACAAGCCAATCACGATTTGCATAGACTACTGCAGTAAAAAGTAAAATCACAATAAAAGCTGTAATTTCCCAAATGCGAGATTTCCATATTTTTAGCCAAGTGGGATCGGCCTTTACCACTATTGGTCGTCCACCTTGCAGATATTTTGCATCCAGCCAGAACTCACTATCAAAATTGGCAAAGGTTCTAGCCCCAGTCTGCTTGTCAACTTTGTTACCTAAAAATACCAAACTCCACGGATAAGCGGCACTAAAGCTCGTACTGCGTATGATAAATATAGCCGATTCGTTAAACTCTGGCGCTCCTGTAGCCCGAATACCGTACAGATTGCGGTAATCCGTATCACGGAACGTAAAACTATCCATGTCTTGCGAAACTTGGACGCGATCATAAATGCCTCCGCGTACAAATCCGGAACCCTTGAATGACGCTGAACCATTTGCAACGATGAAAATAGCATGTTCATTAGGCTTAAGTTCGGCCATCAACCCTTCGTAATTGCGCTCCCCCAAAATACTACGACCGATAGTCGGCGCATTAAGGTAGCCAAAGTAAAGATCAATGTATGGTTGTCCAGTATTATCCAAACCAACTTGAGAGGGTGATACAGTGAGGTGCTGTATGCTGCCTTCCGAAAGTAGCGTATCCCAAGACTGCTCTTCAGTAATGTTGCTAAAACTGGCTTGAGGTCTAGGAACTGCTTTAATAATGCCGACTTGCTTGGCAATTTCATAGGCACTTCGCATCACAACCTGATTTGCAGAGATGACCGTCACGGTAGCGCCGCTAATCGCGTCAATACCAATGTATCCACCTTCAGCACGCGCCTTACCAATCTCCAGCTTGTCCCAAGCATTCTTACCAACAAACTGCTTAATGAACTTGGTCAATGCTATTTCCGGAATACCTACCAATAGAATCGGCTCGCTGTGTCGCAAAACTTTAACACCTATAATCTTGCCTGTGACGTCCATGCCAATAAGCGTGACGACCGGCTTTCCTGAGTAGGCTGGAATATCAACAATGTCAGTAGAAAGAAATGCGTAGCCTAGTAATTTTTGTTGACCATGTTCCTCATGATAAGCCTCAACGTAGGCTGGGCGCCCTTTTCTGGGAGAGAAGCGATCTGCATTTGGAAAGATATCATGACAAGGCACATAAGCGCACAGGTCTGGGTCGGTTGTAAGCTGGACCGGCAGAGGTGCTTCATAGGAGCCAGAATGGCTCTTTTCGGCGTGGCGCTCTTGTTCTGTATGGTCGTTTTTTTTGTCGCTATCGGCTAATGTTATTGCTGAGAAACACAAACTTAAATAGCAGCATATTAAAACTGAAAAGCGAGTAATTTGACGTAACAAATAGAGTGGGCGTAATAATCGAGTTTTCATCTGATTCCAGACCTACTACTTAGAATGCGTTACAAATGTAAATTTAGCTGATCTAGATTGAAGTGAATTAAAGTGGAGTGAGCCTATCATTGACTCACTCCAACTGAGCTTTCAATTGTAAAACTTATGCTTCAACAATAAATCTCATGCGCATTTCCAAATGCAATGCATGACAGAAGTGTGTACAGTAAATCCAAAATACCCCCGCTTTATTAGCTTTAAAACTTACAGAATGGGTTTCTTGCGGATTAACGATGAAGTTTACATTGTAGTTCTCAATACCAAAACCATGTGTTAAATCTTCCACTTTATCGTGGTTGGTGAGCGTAATAGTGACATCGTCGCCATGTTTCACCTTGATTTCTGATAAACCAAAATTAGGTGCTTGAGACGTCATGTAAACCATGACTTTTTTACCTTTACGTTCTATACGGTTATCTGACATAGACTTCACCGCATTTGGGTAGTCATTCATATCAGACACTTGTTTAGTTTTAACTAGGTCTGCCCGGACAATAATAGCGTCATGTGGCTCTGGGTAAGCCGTATGATCATGAATCAGTTGCATTTTTTCGCCGCTAATATCGATTAACTGCTCAGTTTCCACATGTAATGGCCCCACTGGTAAAAAGCGATCTTTAGAAAACTTGTTTCCTGAGTTATAGAATTTTCCGTCAGCTTCTTTGGTTTCACCCATGGATGTATAACCATGCCCTGGCTGATAATGCACATCGATACGATCTAGCACTGGTTGCGCTGACTTGTCGCCTTTGAATTGTGCAATGGCTTTATCTACGTTCCATTTAACGATTTGACTGTCGAGGAAAAGGGTTGTAAAAGCATTACCTTTACCGTCAAAACCAGTATGTAGTGGGCCCAGACCGATTTCTGGCTCTGCTACAACAGCATCGCGTTCAGTCTTGAGTTCACCAGCAAACCACTTATGCACTAACTCAGTTTCAATCACTGTCGCTGTAGGTGACAATTTACCTGAACATACAAAGTATTTACCATCAGGTGAAATATTAACGCCATGCGGGTTTTTAGGTACAGGTACATAACAAACAAGTGCGGTCTTGGGATCTTTATTGGCATCAATCGTACCATCCACCACTGGTACCTTAGTGTTGCCTATAGTGAAAGATTTTCCAGCTTTGATTGCTGCTTCAATACGTTCAATATTAAAAAATACGCAAGCATCCCTCTCTACAGACATCATGTCAGCCAATACTGCGCCATTTTCCGTGTTGTACTGGTTACTTGCGGCCAGTTTTCCATCGTAGGATGTTGCGACTAAGTCATTGTTACCATTGATTCTTACCTGCCAGCGCACTTCCATGCTCTCTGCGTCAACGCAAGTAAAAAGCGAAAACCATTTAGTCGGATCAGAGGTATCACGCCCATCATTAGGTTTTGGTGAGGCAAATTCTGAGCCGCAGAATACGCGAGTTGTAAAGTTAATATTTGCGTCTACTGGATCACGCTTGTCTGGAAATATGCCATGAAAGCCTTGAACATTAGGTATATCAGTGATCGCATCGCATTCCATTCTATCCATTCGGATTCGAGCAAGTCGATTATTTAGTTTGTCGTTAGTCCACAAATATTTACCGTTATAGGTGCCGTCAGTGTATGAGCCATGCACATGATGGGTATCACCAGTCATGTACTTCAAGCTGCCATCTGCATTAGTACCCATGATGGCTTTTGATTCATTTGTAATTCCCCAACCCACCATTGGATCCACATTAAAAACTGGAATACGCTTAAGGGTGCGACCAGAAGGTATGCCATATATACGCATTTCTCCATTATGCCCTGCGCTTGAGAAGCTATAGTATGAATCAAGCTTGCCTGGTTGCACTTCAAACTTGCTTGACCCTTCCAAGTGACCAGCAGCTTTACCTGCAACGCCATCTTCTGACTGTTTGCAAGCTGACAAGCCCATCACCAATCCCGCCCCAGCTAGCGACGCTGCTGCAGATGTGCCGAAAAACTTTCTGCGGCTCTCATCCTCAAGCACATCATTATTGATTTTTTCTTTACTGAGATCACTCATGCTCTTCTCCTTTAACTTGGGTGACTAAATCACCCAGTAAACCCTGCGACATTTTGTCGCACTAAGTGTTATAGGCTACCATGTCTGTTATAGATTAACTTGACAAGGATCAATTTGATAAAATTAATTTACTTATGGCTATAAACAATGATCTCTAAATTTCAGTGATAGCTACAACTGATTTCGGATCAAATGCCGTTTGATAAGTTTTAAATTTAGAGCTTGTTGCTGGTAGGTAACTGAAATATGGTTGCTTAACACGAACGACCGCTTTGCCACTTATCAGTCGCTAATTTAAATATAATTGAAAGCGTTAGGTAAAACTTGGCAATTGGCTAAGTGACTATTGAATGTTTAATTTCTCGAACCGCGAAAAGTGACTGTATCAAATCATTTTCCAGATCCTCTGGGTTTTCAAGTCCAATAGACAGTCTTATTAGACTATCCGTGATACCACGCGATTGCCGCATTTCTGGGCTAAGATCACGATGGGAAGTAAGCGCTGGTTGAGAAACTAGACTCTCAACACCGCCAAGACTTGCGGCTAAAGTAAACAATTGCAACCCATCAACCATTTCTGTAGCAGCTGTTCCATCGCCATTGATTATTATCGAAATCATTCCACCATATCCATTCATTTGTCGCTTAGCGATTTCATGCCCGGTGAAATCTTCAAGTCCAGGATAGTAAACTTGCTGTACCAATGGATGCTGCTGCAATACGTTTCCAAGTGTAAAGCCGTCGAATTCTGCCTTACAACCCGCACCTCTAGCGTTGCTAAACTCCACGCAAGCAGGTGTGCCGAATCTGGCGCCAGAATTTGGCCCAAGTTCTTTCTCTCGATATGCATCGGCTCCAGCATGTCATCTGCTGCAGCTACCCCCTCCTGTCAGATCATTATGTCCGCCGAGATACTTAGTAGCACTGTGGATCACAATATCGGTACCCAGCGTAAGGGGCTGTTGGTTTATAGGAGCGGCAAATGTACTATCAATTGCCAATTTGGCACCATATGTATGGGCCAGCGAGCAAATCAAAGCTATATCGATGATTTCAAGCAATGGATTTGACGGTGTTTCAAAATAGACGAGACTGCATCCAGTCGCTAAATGCTGCTTGAGTCCTTCTATATCATTAGCTTTCAGAAACTTGGTATGTCGATTCAGTGTTGGCAATTGTCTTGTCATTAATTCCCATGCGCCACCATAAACTTCACCAAGACAAACGATACCGTGCTCACCATGCGCCAACAGCGTTGCAGAAATTGCAGCCATTCCAGAGGTGAACACCAACGCACTCTCTGCGTGTTCAAGGCTTGCCAGTTTCGCCTCAACACTCATCACGCTCGGATTCGATCCATATCAGATATAAAAGCAACCTGGCTTGCGACCTTCAATCACATCTAACATGTCTGCAGTAAAACTGAACTTTAAAGTAGTAGTGTCATAAGTTGGGGTGTGTGGCGCCCCAAACTGGTCAACTATTTCCCCAGCATAAATACAGTTAGTAGCAACCCCAATATTTTTGAGAGCCATTTAATTATCCTATCCAATGAACTTTACGTTCTCGCCAAAACTTGTGCATATTAATGGAGGTGTTATTTTAAGATCAGGCTACTCTAAATGCATAGCAGTCAAAAGTAGCAAATCATTCTAAATGAATATATTTGATTGATTTTAATGTTCGAATTGTTAAATGGAATGGTTACTTTTGGTAGATTCTTATAGAATTGCCTCGCAACCTAAGTGACAGCTTAATCCGCTTGAATTCAACCGGTCGATGCAACATATTGGGCAAATCTTTCTGCCGGTGTTTGGTAGTTTAGTGTTTTTCTTGGACGTTCATTTAATTTTCTTGCTACTGCATTGAGTTTGGCTTGTGAGTAGTTGGCTAAACTCATTCCCTTTGGAAAGTATTGTCTTAATAGACCATTTGTATTTTCATTGGAACCACGTTGCCAAGGGTGCTGAGGATCGCAGAAGTAAACCTGAACATCAGTTGCTAAGGTAAAGCGCTTGTGTGCTGCCATTTCTTTACCCCGATCCCAAGTTAATGACTGATAAAGTTGCTGTGGTAACTTGTGTGCGTGCTTGATGAGTGCATTGACGACAGTCTCAGTATCTTTGCGAGTGACCTTTACCAACATCACATAGCGCGTCTGGCGTTCAACGAGCGTGGCAATCTGACTATGGGTATCCCCAAACAACAGATCCCCTTCCCAGTGGCCTGGTACCGCACGATCCTCTATCTCGGCTGGCCGCTCTCTAATTGATACTGTGTCTAAAATCCTACCGTGAATATCATTCTTCTGAGTGTGATGACGTGAACGGCGCATCATTCGCGTACGCCGTAAATGCTGCACCAGCTCCTTCTTCAAGGCGCCGCGGGCTTGGATAAAAAGGCTGCGATAAATAGTCTCGTGGGACACCTGGTAGTTCTCGTTATCTAGATAAGTCTGTTTCAGCCAACCAGCAATCTGCTGTGGCGACCACAGCAACTGAAGCTTGCTTGCCACGAGGTTCGCCAAGGCTTTATTCTCTACCAATTTACAGATCTTGGGGCGATTGGCTCTATCCCAAGTGGCTTGGTCAGCCTGACTAGAGCGGTAATATTTAGAACCACCGTTGCGTTTAATCTCTCGGCTAATGGTAGAAGGATGGCGCCCGAGAAGCTTAGCGATAGAACGAATCGACTGACCGGTTGCCAGACCACGCGAGATCTCTTCGCGATCACCTAAAGTAAGTGCTACTTTGGATCGAGACCGTTGAGGCGGTCGTATACCGCCAGTCTCAGAAAAAATACGTTGTATAGAGGAGTGGTTTCGATCAAATAACTGGGCAATCTGCTGGAGAGACTCCCCTTTTTGCCAGCGATCCCACATTAAAGCCTTTTGTGTATCTGTGTAATAGATTCTCGGACGTTGTTTCATTTGCAACACTCCTTCTGCTTACGCAGTTTATAGTGTGTTGCATCGACCGATTGAATTCAAGCCGGCTTTGCCGCCGGTCACTATAAGTGTTAATGACTTTGGATTTAGTATTGGCCGAGTATTTATGCTTGAATTGATCAAGACACAGCAGGCTAACCAATATACATAGGTGGAGCCTAGATACCAATTTTAAGTAATGAAACAAAAGTAGCCCATATGTAGCCGAATACATTTTAGTCTAACTAAAATATCAAATTAAAATCCATATAATCAATAAATTAATGTTTTTAACCCAAGTACTGGCGCATTACTGAGGTCTTATGATACTTTTTCCCACACAAAATCCTTGTTCATCACTTCTATAAAAAGTTTATTAATAGGTATAGGCTTTAGGCTTCCGCACCACTCAGAGGGCTTTGCATTTTGTTTTAATCCTTCTTTACATAAAACTTTCCAGATACTAGCACTCATGCTTGCTTTTATACGAAGTTGGTTTCCTAAATAAAGTACGTTTGGTTTAATACCAAACCGCACTAATCCGCCCCCAAGCCTACGTGTCTCTTGCATAGATTAGCGTTTAATTTCACCATCTGCCTCTAATATTGCCTTATTTGCCGTGTTCTCCCATTTCTGATTCAGTGAAAACCACAAAATGGGCTTTTCGGGAGGTCTAACATCAATATTAGTTGGTTTTAGATAACCACTCTCAACAATAGCTAAAAACTTTTGTCCCGTTGTGTAATGCCATGCAATCATTTATTTATCTCTTCAAGAGTCAGTTTATGATCCTCTTTATTAATAATTCGATATCAGAACTACGCCATGCAGTTGTCCTTGGCCCGATCTTGACTGATTTAGGAAATTTTCCTGATTTCACTCCGGCCCACCATGTAGATCGAGATACCGGAAACCTTTTCAAAACTTCCGGCAATCTGAGCAACCCTTCTTCTTTAACCAAGTTCTGGTTTTCATTTCCAATATACATATCAAATAAGCTCCTGTTGAATTCAAATTAATATTGCTTAAATATAGAATACAGAAAAAATTTTAAAAGTTAAGGTAATTCTTCGGGCTGCATTCCTAGCATAAAAATAATGCGCGATTTGGCACAATATTTTATTGAAGCTAGATATGAGGAAGTATATGGATCGAGATATGCAACGATCAAAAAAGTTATCCCGAATGTTATCCCGGAAACAAAAAAGCCAGCGTTAAGCTGGCCTGTTCATTTATAACTCATTGATTTTATTGGTCGGGACGGTGTGATTCGAACACACGACCCCTTGCACCCCATGCAAGTACGCTACCAGGCTGCGCTACGCCCCGAACCGTTGCCGCAACTTAATACAGCAATCAGGCATTATAACGTAAAGCTCAGCCCTCATAAATCAGGGGTGATAAATAAATGCGAGAAGCCTTAAGAGATGCGAATATCTGAGCGCAGCAAATTCAAGATTGAACGTAACTCTGTTTTAACAGACGCAAAATCAAAATCAGGTTGTACTGAGGCTGCTAGCGGTATTTCTGAATCTGGCTGCGTCAATGCATGCCCAGCATCTTTGCCATTTGCACTTTTCTCTGCTTGATTATCAGCATTTTTAAAGTCGCCATCATCAAGGCGATGGCGCGCTCCGCTGATAGTAAAACCTTGCTCATACAGCAGTTCACGAATACGGCGAATGAGTAAAACTTCGTGGTGCTGATAGTAACGGCGGTTTCCACGGCGTTTTACAGGTTTAAGCTGTGTAAACTCCTGCTCCCAGTATCTCAACACGTGAGGTTTTACGCCACACAGTTCGCTGACTTCACCGATAGTAAAGTAACGCTTTGCTGGGATAGGTGGTAACTGCACCTTGGCGGATTGATCAATCATACTTACGACTTTCTCACATGCTTACAAATAAATTAGGAGAACATCAAACCTACTTTAAAACAACTACTTGAATCAATCAAACTGATTACAATCACACTCAGCTGGCAAAGTTTGCATCCACTTTGCTTTTTAATTTTTGGCTAGCGTGGAAAGTGACAACGCGACGTGCAGTAATTGGTATTTCTTCGCCAGTTTTTGGGTTACGTCCTGGTCGTTCAGACTTTTTGCGTAACTCGAAATTACCAAAGCCCGACAACTTAACACTATCACCTGCTTCTAACGCGATTCGCACTTCCTCGAAAAATGCTTCAACCATATCCTTGGCTTCACGTTTATTCAACCCAACTTGCTCATAAAGTAAATCAGCAAGTTCAGCTTTTGTTAAAGTCATACTACACTCCCATTTTTCAAAGCAATAAACGATTTTTATGTTTAAATTTTGATTGATAGAATTTACAGTTGCAAACTCTGATTATTATTCAAATTTAAACAACCCCGACAACAGTATCTTTTTAATTTATTTCTAAGATTTTTTATTAATTTCTTAGCGCCGCATCAAAATCATTTGCCAGCAATTGTAGCAAATTAGTCATGACTGTATCGGCATCGCTATCTGTCAAAGTTTTTTGAGTATCGTGCATAAGTACTGATAATGCAAGGCTTTTTTTGCTATCAGGGATACCTTTACCCTGATATAAGTCGAACAGCGCCACATCCTGAACCAGTGGAATACTGGCTTTTCTGATGGCACTTAGTACCGTTCCGACAGCAATATTTTCATCGAGTACAATCGCAATATCACGGCGCACCGGCAAAAGTTTTGACACTTCCTCATAGGCTGGCAACTGACGACTCAATACTGCATTCGCGTCCAATTCAAACAGATAAGTACTTTTCGGCAAATCATAATGCTGCTGCCATTTCGGATGCAATTTACCTAGCCAGCCAATCGCTTTGCCATCCAGCAGAATTCGTGCTGACTGACCAGGATGCAGAGCGCTGTGTTCGGCTTTTTCATAGTTGCACTCTTTACCGATTAAAGCGTTAACATTGGCTTTTATATCAAAGAAATCAATATCGGCATTAATCGCAGCCCACTGTTCAGGTTTGGCACTGCCATACGCCAGGCCAGAAATGCGGGCAGTCTCTTGATATGCACCATCAACCTGATGGAATACCGCACCAATTTCAAACAAAAACGCGCGATCCTGCTTGCGGTTCAGGTTATAGCAAAGTGTATCCAGCAAGCCGCCCCATATACTGGTGCGCATCACACTTAAATTGCTGGCAATCGGGTTTTTTAGTTTAATCGGCGCATTGTTGCCTAACAAATCACGCTCCCAGCTTTCATCAACAAAGCTGTACGTAACGACTTCCTGATAGCCCGCCGCCACTAATGTGTCACGCACCTGATTCAGATGCAGCTGATGCTCAGGTGCTGGCAGCATGGTCAAGGCTGCAACAGGTGGTGTTGCCGGTATGTGATCATAACCGTGCAAGCGCGCCACTTCTTCAATCAGATCTTCTTCAATAGTAATATCAAAGCGGTAGCTAGGTGGTTCTACAGTAAACACGTCACCAGTTGCTGTGTATGAAAAACCTAACTGGCCCAGTAACTGTGCAACTTTTTCCTGTTCAAACGGGATGCCCAGAACAGAAACCAGTCGCGGCATTCTTAACTGCACAGTTTGGCGTGTGGGCAACGTACCGATAACTTCAGTTACGGCGCCAGCTTTACCGCCGCAGATCTGTAAAATCAATGCCGTTGCATACTCAAGCGCATTGCGTGTGTTACCAAAATCAACACCACGTTCAAAACGATAGGATGAGTCGGTGCTCAAACCCAGTCGGCGTGCCTTACCTGCGATCACGGAAGGTACGAAAAATGCGCTTTCCAGAAATACATCAGTAGTTTCGTCACTTACTGATGTAGGCTTGCCACCCATGATACCTGCTAAAGCAATAGCACCATGTACATCTGCAATCACCAGATCATCCGCTTTCAATTCAATGGTATTGTCATTTAATAACGCCAGTGACTCGCCTGCTTTTGCAAAACGCACATTGATATCGCCATTCAATTTAGCGGCGTCAAACGCATGCATGGGCTGCCCTAATGCCAGCAGTACATAGTTAGTAATATCAACTACCGCGCTGATGCTGCGTAAGCCGCTACGCTCCAGACGTTTTACCATCCAGGCCGGAGTTTGTGCTTTTGCATTGATACCAGCCACCAAGCGGCCAACATAGCGTGGGCAAGCTGCCTGCTCGGCAACAGTCACATTTTTAGTTTGCTGCAACTCTGCAGCAGCCGGACTAATTTCTTCAAACTTTGTAGTCGCGCCAGTAATGGCGCCCACATCACGCGCAATACCGATAATACTCAAACAATCACTACGGTTAGGAGTCAATTTCAGGGTAAACAAATGATCGTTCAAATCCAGATGTTCGCGAATATCCTGACCAACAACAGCATCACCATCCAATTCAAGCAAGCCTGTGGCTTCAGCAGCAATCCCCAGTTCTTTGGATGAACACATCATACCGAACGATTCGATGCCGCGCACTTTAGCCTGCTTGATCGAAAAACCAGGTAATTCTGCACCTACCATTGCACATGGTGCCAGCAAACCGGCGCGGGCGTTGGCTGCACCGCATACGATTTGCAACGGCTCAGCCAGACCAACATCAACCTTGCAAACCTGCAAGCGGTCAGCATCCGGATGTTTCTCGGCTGACAGGATTTTTGCCACAACAACTTTACTAAATGGCGCCGCAACCGGCTGCATTTCCTCTACTTCCAGCCCTGCCATTGTCAAAGCATGACTCAAAGCCTGACTATCCAAGTCAGTATTCACCAAACTACGTAACCAATTTTCTGAAAATTGCATAATGCCTTCGCGACCTAAAATTAAGGATTAATACTGTCTAAACGATTATTTAAATTGGCTTAAAAAGCGCAAATCGTTATTAAAGAAATGGCGCAAATCATTCACACCGTAACGCAGCATGGTTAAACGCTCAATGCCCAAACCAAAAGCAAAGCCACGATATTTTTCACTATCGATATTCACGTGCTTGAATACTTCCGGATGCACCATGCCGCAGCCGCCGATTTCCAGCCAGCCGCCATTCCAGCTCATATCCATTTCAGCTGAGGGCTCGGTAAACGGGAAAAATGAAGGCCTGAAACGCACGGTCAGATCGTCACGTTCGAAGAATTTTTGCAAGAAGTCCTGCACCACACCCTTCAAGTTTGCGAAACTGATATTCTCATCTACCCACAAACCTTCCACTTGATGGAACATTGGCGAATGCGTTGCGTCAGAATCCACGCGGTAAACACGGCCTGGCGCAATGATTTTGAAAGGCGGCGTCTGATTGTTCTTTAAAGCATTTTCCATATAGCGCGCTTGCACTGGAGAAGTATGTGTTCTCAGCACGTTGGCTTCGTCTATGTAGAACGTATCGTGCATTGCACGCGCAGGATGGTCTTCCGGAATATTCAGCGCTGTGAAATTATAGAAATCGGTTTCGATTTCAGGACCGGTCGCCACTTCAAAACCAATCGAATGAAACAGCTCTTCAACGCGTTTCAAAGTAAGCGTTACCGGGTGCAGGCCGCCTTGCGACTGTGCGCGTGCCGGCAGTGTCACATCAATGGATTCCTGTGCGAGCTGCTTTGCCTGCTCGGCGTTCAGAATCGCTTCACGGCGTGCAGTGAGCGAGGCTTCAACAGCCTGCTTAACGACATTGATCGCAGCGCCTGCTGCCGGGCGTTCTTCTGCGCTTAGCTTACCCAAGCCTTTTAAAGCATCGGTAAGTAATCCGGATTTACCCAGGTATTTTGCCTTGGCAATTTCCAGGTCGTTCATTGAAGCGCTATTTGCAAAGTCCGTTGCTGCTTCTGCAATTAAATGCGTTAAGTCTGCCATGAGATTAGTTATCTTTAGTTGTTATCAATTAACCGAATGAGGCTTCTGGAATTTACCAGATTTTCTTCATAATGCTTTGATTTTGCGCACAAAATCAAAAGGAGAATTTTACCGCAAAAAAAAGAGGCCGAAGCCTCTTTTTTTACTCAAACTTATTGCTAAGTGTGAAATTTTTAGCTTGACAAACTATGCAGCCAAACCAGCTTTTGCCAATTCTACGAATTTAGCGAAAGCTGCTTTATCAAACACAGCCAAGTCAGCCAATACTTTACGATCCACTTCAATCGCTGATTTTTTCAAACCATTCATGAAACGGCTGTAAGTCAGACCACACTCACGTGCACCGGCATTGATACGTGCAATCCACAATGTGCGGAATTGACGTTTTTTCTGA
>Ga0207972_100117_pt1 | contig 28355 bp, 21 predicted proteins | sample LakWasMe75_LOW10_2_FD_183903 | JGI IMG/M metagenome (GOLD analysis project Ga0207972, IMG submission 183903) | Freshwater sediment methanotrophic microbial communities from Lake Washington under simulated oxygen tension - Sediment Metagenome... | ecosystem: Environmental > Aquatic > Freshwater >...
CATGAAAATAGCTAGGTAATAGCACCCTAATCCAAGGCCACGCCCTTGCACTACCAAAAAGGACATTACATGGATATCCAAGAAGCTTTCCTACTAGTAAACGCTCAATTGTGATTGAAGATGCACTTGCAACCAACTGACCTACAGCATACGCGGCAGAAATAGCAACAATACCTTGAACCACTGTCCAAGATTCACGCTCAAAGAATTGTGTGCTCGCCACGTAGTCAGTAACAAAAAGTAGAAGAAACCCTGAAGACAAGTATGCCCAGAAGTCGTATGAAGTGAATGGGATCTTATTTTCCATATGACATCCTTAGGGTTTTATTTGAAAGCACTCTAATTTAGAGCTTTCTCTCTAGTTTCATCTTATGATGCAACCAATAAGTTCACATTAAGTTTACACTTCCCCGTCACTATGAGCACTTACTTTCACCGCAATTCAGGCAGGTCAGGCAACCATCCATAATGATGCTGGCTTTGGTATTACATTTCTTGCAAAGCTGTGCACCTTTAGGAAAACCTTCGTCATTTACTTCTTCACCAGGTTTGGCGTGTTTTTCAAAATATTCAGCTTTTTTCTCTTCTACCAGTTTTTGCTGGTGTTGGTCTAAGCCCGGTTTTTTCAGCATGCCAATTTCTTGCAGGTGCTGCTCAACCACTTCACCGATCTCTGCTACCAGGCTAGGTACGAATCTGCCACCTTTTTTGAAATAGCCGCCGCTTGGTTCGAATACGCTTTTAAGCTCTTCTACCAGGAAAGTTACATCACCGCCTTTACGGAACACGGCTGACATTACGCGTGTCAGCGCTACGATCCACTGAAAGTGCTCCATGTTTTTGGAGTTAATGAACACTTCGAATGGGCGGCGATGCTCTTGTGGTGTGCCTTCGTTCATCACAATATCGTTAATCGTAATGTAGAGCGCGTGCTCAGTGACCGGCGTTTTGATTTTGTAGGTGTTACCCACCAGCTTTTCCGGACGGCCTAAAGGCTCGCCGAGTTGCACTACGTTATTTGCGTTCTCAGCAATTTTAGCTTCGGCAGCCTTGGCTTTGTCTTCTTCTGACACCAGGTTGTAGCCAACGATTTTCTTTTCAATTTTAATTGTCATGTTGTTCTCCTGTGGGGAGTTACCCCCTCTCCCTAGCCCTCTCCCACAAGGGGAGAGGGGATTAGTGTATTAACCTAATTTAGCTGAATTAAAACGTTGCGCGCGATATGAGTGCTAGGCAAAAATTGGTTTTGAACCGGAATGTACATTGAAGTACATGAGGATTTAAAATCAATTTTTAACAACGCAATCATGAGCACAGTCGTTTTAAGCGGCTAAATTTAGAACTTGCCGTAATAGCCTTCTTTTAACGCATCATACAAGTTAGCTGCTGAATGCATTTCGCCGTCGTACTCAATCTCTTCGTTACCTTTTGCTTCAATTTCAGTGCCGTCTTCCAGCGTGAATTTGTAGGTGGTGTTTTCCAGATCTTTTTCAGTGACTAGCACGCCTTGGAAAGCTTCCGGGTTGAACCTGAATGTAGTACAACCTTTAAGGCCTTTGTCATAAGCGTAGAGATAGATGTTTTTGAAGTCTTCAAAATCGTAATCTGTCGGCACGTTAATGGTTTTTGAAATCGAGCTATCAATCCATTTTTGTGAAGCTGCCTGAATATCCACATGCGCTTTAGCCATAATGGTGGATGAATCCAGGAAGTAATCCGGCAACTGCTCTTCAGGTTTGTCGCTGAACGGCATGGCATTCGGGTTAATCAGCTCGCGGTAAGCCAGCAGTTCGTAAGAGAATACGTCGACTTTCTCTTTTGATTTTTTGCCTTCGCGAATCACGTTACGTGCATAGTGGTGCGCGAAGCTTGGCTCAATACCGTTACTTGCGTTGTTAGCGAGTGACAATGAAATCGTGCCGGTTGGTGCAATCGAGCTATGGTGGGTAAAGCGGACGCCTTTAGTAGCGATCTGGTTACGCAGGCCTTCAGGGAACTGCTGCATGTAACGACTGTATTTACCCAGCAATACCTTACCGGCAATTTTCTGGCCGACTTTAATACCGTCTGCCTCCATTTCAGGGCGTTTTGCCAGCATATCAGCCGTCACTTCAAATTTCTCATCCATGATTGGAGCCGGGCCTTTTTCTTCAGCCAACTGCACGCCTACGTTCCAGCCTTCTTCCGCCATCACACGAGTAACTTCTTCAGTGAATTTAATAGAATCTTCTTCACCGTATTTCAATTTCATCATGGTGAGTGATGAGCCCAAACCTAAATAGCCCATACCGTGACGGCGTTTACGCATGATTTCGTCACGTTGCTGCTGTAGCGGCAAACCGTTGATTTCGACGACGTTATCGAGCATACGCGTGAAGATCGCCACCACTTCGCGGTATTCTTTCCAATCGAAATAAGCTTCGTCGGTAAATGGTTTTTTTACAAAACGCGTCAGGTTGATTGAACCTAACAGGCAAGCACCGTAAGGTGGCAATGGCTGCTCACCGCATGGGTTGGTAGCGCGGATATTTTCGCAGAACCAGTTGTTGTTCATTTCATTTACGCGGTCGATCAGAATAAAACCTGGCTCGGCAAAGTCGTAAGTGCTGGACATAATGACATCCCACAGACGACGTGCTTTGATGGTTTTATACACGCGGCATGCTACCTTGCCGGCGTCTTTACCTTCAGTTCTAGTCAGGTATTTACCTTTGATCGGCCACTCGCGCCATACCACCTGGCTGTCATCATTCACATTCAAGTTATCAATGATCGCTTCTTTTTCTGTCACCGGGAACGCGAGTTTCCACTCGGCATCGGCTTTTACCGCTTCCATGAATTCTTTAGTAATCAGGCATGACAGATTGAACTGACGCAAACGGCCATTTTCACGCTTGGCTTTAATAAAATCAGTTACGTCAGGGTGCGAAATATCAAACGTTGCCATTTGCGCACCGCGGCGGCCACCTGCGCTGGATACGGTAAAGCACATTTTGTCGTAGATATCCATGAAAGACAACGGGCCGCTGGTATAAGCACCGGCACCTGCTACAAACGCGCCTTTTGGACGCAGGGTAGAGAACTCATAACCGATACCGCAACCGGCTTTCAGGGTTAAGCCAGCCTCATGTACCTTGCCTAAGATGTCATCCATGCTGTCAGAGATCACGCCGGATACTGTACAGTTAATGGTTGAGGTAGCTGGTTTGTGTTCCAAGGCACCGGCGTTAGAGGTAATGCGGCCAGCCGGAATTGCACCGCGACGCAATGCCCATAAGAATTTCTCATGCCACTCGGCACGTTTTTCTTCTGTTGTTTCTACATCAGCCAGTGCACGTGCAACACGCGAGTACGAAGCATCCATGTCTGCATCAACGTTGTCGCCTTGCTTTGATTTAAGGCGATACTTTTTATCCCAGATATCAAGTGAAACCGGTTGGATTGGTATTTCTTTTTCAACATCTGCACTTGAATTCTTGGCAGTATCAACGGCTTTTAGCATGGATTAACCCCTTTTTAATTGACTCGAAGTCATGAATAAACAATGACTTCAACCCGTATTATTAACAGTTACATAAGTAAAGCACTATGGGCTAAACATTTATTCTCTAGTGATAGAAACCTTGGCTTAACCACAATATATTGTGTTTTTTTGGTAATTTAATCATTTAGTAGTGGTAGGTCAAGATATTTTTTTAACTAAATTTTGTTAATTAATGTTAATTTTGTATTGCCTTTATGCTATGCCGCACTGGCATTGAGTATGCGCATAACAACGAATAATACGTAAGTAACGCTGCCAAATAAAATCAGCTGTTCAGCCTAAAATAATATGTGCGAAAATGGCAGCATGTCACGTAACGTTTATACATTCCTGCTTTATCTGCTGCTGCCATTCACACCGCTTAAGCTGCTTTGGCGCGCAAGAAAACAACCGGAGTATCTGGAACATTGGCAAGAACGCTATGGATTCTACAAGCGCAAACCACACAAACCTGTTATCTGGCTACATTGCGTATCAGTAGGTGAAACACGCGCAGCTGAGCCGTTAGTCAAAGCGCTATTGGCACAGCACCCCAACTATTTAATTTTACTGACACACACTACTCCCACCGGCCGCGCCACCAGTGAGCAACTGTTTGAGGGCAGCGTAAGCAGAGTCTACCTGCCTTACGACCTGCCGTTTGCGGTTAACCGCTTTCTAAGGCACTTTAAACCGGTGGCCGGCGTGCTCATGGAGACCGAGCTATGGTTTAATTTAATCGCCAGCTGCCAGCAGCACAAAATACCGCTTTTACTTGCGAATGCACGTTTATCAGAAAAATCCGCCCAGGGTTACCTTAAGCTCGGAGAAGTTGCACAGGAAGGCCTGCAAGGCTTAACTGCAATAGCCGCACAAACACCACAAGACGCAGCACGTTTGCAGAATTTAGGTGCAAATAACGTCAGCATCATCGGCAATATAAAGTTTGATGTAGCACCACAGGGCGATGCAAAGAAAAAAGGACAGCAGCTAAGAAATGCGCTAGGCAAGGAACGGCCGGTTTTTTTGGCTGCCAGCACCAGAGACGGTGAAGAAGAGCTTATTCTTGATGCAGTTGCCGAAGCCAACATCCCGAACCTGCTGACGATTATTGTACCGCGCCACCCGCAGCGCTTTGATGCAGTGGCGGAATTGCTCAAGAAAAAGACCTCTGGCTTTGCAAGGCGCTCATCACTGGGCAACGATACAGTCGTGAATGCACAGACATCTTTTGTGCTTGGCGACTCCATGGGTGAAATGTTTACCTATTACGCTAGTTGCGATATTACTTTTATCGGCGGCAGCCTGTTGCCGCTGGGCGGGCAAAACCTGATTGAAGCTTGCAGCATGGGTAAACCAGTATTGATTGGGCCGCACACTTTTAATTTTGAGCAGGCTACAGAAATGGCCATTGCCGCCGGTGCTGCGCTGCGTGTTCAAGACAGCAGCGATTTAGCGCGGCATCTGCAAACGCTATTTGCCGACGCCGGCAAACAAATTGCCATGAGTGATGCTGCATTGCGCTTTAGCAATGAAAGCCGCGGCGCTACAGAACGTACGCTGGGCTTGCTGAACCAATACCTATAAGCGCTACAAAACCTCCACACTTTGCACCAGCACTAATTCGCAGGCACCACCACCCGTATCTTCACGCGTGAGTGAGCTTTTCCAGCGCCAGCCATCAGCTGTTTTAGCTTCTACCAAATAGCCATGCAAACGCACGACATCACCCACTCTGATATTTTGCAGCGTCTTTTTAACCTTGGCATCTGCCGGAATCATATGCATATTGGCGCTATGCGATTGAATCTCTTCACGCGGGATTGGAAAGCTATTGACACGCCAATAATAAAAACGACTGCTCTGGCTGATGCTAATGTCTTTGAGCACATCTTCATCAGACATCCGCCCCCAGCCCAATGCTAAATCGACTGGAGATAAATCTGCCTCACGCCCGAAGTAATAACCTCGACTGGCGAGCACGCGTGCGCGAATACTGAACGATGCCAATGGCGTGACCTGAAAACCACTGATTGTTTGCTCTGCAGCAGAACCGGCACTGCCCTGATAAGGCTCCTCTGCCACCAGCACGCCGGGGCCATGCTCGATTTCACGCTGCGTAAGAAAATGAAACGCACCGTAACCTATCAGGAAAATAAATAAGAGTCTGGTCCACGTCATGCGCATGGCGATGCCCCTAAGTGCAATACGCTAGCGAATAAGTTTACTGACTGTCTTGAACACTTCACCTTCAGCCGCTCCCAGCCACTCAAACACGACAGATTCGGTATTGGTAATCACACAGCCCGCATCACGCATTCTGGCCAGTGCGTTGGCCTTGTTGGCAGGGTTGCGCGAAATCACGGCATCTTCCACAACAAAGACTTGTTTACCTGCTGCTGCAAGGTCTAGCGCAGTTTGCAGGATACAGATATGCGCTTCCATGCCGGAGAGAATAATTTGCGAGTGATCGCGGGTAAGCTGGCGCGTGAATCTAGACTCAGCCATGCAGGAAAATGTAGTTTTTTCGACCGGATGCATATTCGGGATCAATGCCGACAACTCAGGGGCGGTGTGACCCAAGCCTTTAGGATACTGCTCGGTGACGATCATTGCTACGCTTAACAATTGAGCAGTTTGGGCAAGTATGCCGCAATTTTTAAGCACCGCCTGCATTGCATCGGCAGGCATCACTGCAGTCAGCCGACCTTGCACATCTACGATCACAAACTGGCTAAGGGTTACGTCTGCTTTAAGAGGTGCGCTCATACATGCTGTCTCGTCTATTTTGCGCCAGCTGCGAGCAGCAGTTGCTGGTTGATATCGGCAAGATCAGCTTCTGCCACTACGCCCGAAATTGATTTGAGACGAATGATATTGACCAGATAATTGTAGCGCGATTGCAGCAAATCACGTTTAGCGAGAAAAAACTGCTGTTCTGCATTAAGCACATCAACACTGGTACGCACGCCGACCTCGTAACCCAGTCTGGTTGAATCTACCTGAGACTGGCTGGAAATCAGCGCCTGCTCAAAAGCTTTTACTTGTGCAATGCTGGTACTTAAGTTCAGGTAGGCACGCTGCGTTTCCAGCTCGGTGCTGCTACGTGCAATATTCACATCATCTTGTGCTTTTTGATGATTCAGTACCGCCTGACGCACACGCGAACTGGTTGCACCGCCCTGATAAATGGGGATTTGCAATTGCAGGCCGATGACTGAGGTCTGCAGATCATTACCGGAGCCGAAAGCCGAAGCACTGCCATTGGCGTAACTATCAGTGTAGCTTGCTACCGCATCCAATGTTGGCAAATGGGCCGCATTCAAGCGCTCTACCTCCTGCTCTGCAAACTTGGCTGCATCCTGCTGGATCTGGATATTAAGATTATTAAGCGTCGCAACTTCGAGCCACTTATCCATACCCTGCTCCAGCTGAGCAGTTTTTAGATCAGCTTTTACTGTTGCCAGTTTTTGCGGGGGTTTGCCGGTAAGCGACTGTAAAGCATGCTTCGCAATCTGCAGTTCATTGATATTGGCAATTTCCTGAGCAAGCACCAGATCAAAACGTGCTTGTGATTCATTCACATCGGTAATTGTAGAAGTGCCTACTTCAAAGTTTGCTTTTGCCTGCTCAAGCTGGCTCAATATCGCTAACTTTTGCGCAGCAATCAGGTCGATTTTATCCTGCGCAATCAGCACATCAAAATACGCCTGCGTCACACGCAAAATCAGCTGCTGCTGGCTCAAATGCAGTTGCTTATCGGCCTGGCTAACCTGCGTTTTACTTTGGTCCATTTGCACCAGATTTTGTTTTCTATAAATTGGCTGTCTTACATCAACGCCGTATTTATAGGTTTCAAAATTTGCCGTGCTCGGGTCTCTGTTCACGCCTATATAGCGAATATCGGTATATAGCTTATTGGCATCTGCATTGAAATTAACCGATGGCCGATATAAGGCTTTGCCCTGCTCGATAATTTCCTGCGCAGCTTGATTGGCGCTTAACGCTGACGCCAGCGTAGGGTCATGCGATAGCGCCTGTTGGTAGATATCAATTAAAGAATATGCGCTTTCATCCGCCTGCACCTGCGTGGTCAGTGCCAGCAATAACGTGATAGATGTGGCTAGATGTTTAAGCATCATTGAATCAGAACTCGAATTTCTCAGCCTGTGGCGCGTTATCCAGCGGCGGCAGACAAGTTTCAAAAATTGCTTCATGACGGAACGCATCTGCACTTACGCGCTGCGTCAAGGTGGCTTCCATAATCGGCATTTCACCGATTACAGCAAATAAACGGCCGCCGACATTCAGCATTTTTTCAGCCGCAGCCGGACGTAACGGCAGTGAGCCTGTGAACACGATGACATCATACGGCGCTTCTGACGCATATCCATTCGCAGCATCTGCCACATGAAAAGTCACATTGTGGATATTCTGTTTTTGCAAGCGCGCCTGCGCCGTTGCTGACAACTCAGGGTGAATTTCCACCGCGTGCACATGGTCTGCCAGCGTTGCCAATAAAGCTGTTAAATAACCGCTGCCAGTACCGACCAGCAATACTTTATCTGTTTTTTTAACACCAACTGCTTGCAGAATGCGGCCTTCAACTTTTGGTGACAGCATGGTATGGCCATTACCAATTGGCAATTCGATATCAGCAAACGCCAGACCTTTTTGCGACTCAGCCACAAAATTCTCGCGTGGCACTTTATCCAGAACCGCCAGCACGACCGGGTCCAGCACATCCCAAGTGCGAATCTGCTGTTCTATCATATTGAATCTAGCTTCGCTGGTGTTAAATCCCGCTGCTGCGTTGCTAACTGCATGTGTTACGGCTTGTGTCATTTTCATCACTCTTAATAGATTTTACTTTGCATAATTATAACGCAACTGTTGGTCTCGGTTGCTCTGGTATTCGTACTCTAAACCATGCCGCATACAATGCAGGCAAAAACAGCACAGTCAGCAGGGTTGCAATCGCCAGCCCACCCATAATCGCCACGGCCATCGGGCCAAAAAACACGCTTCTAGTGAGCGGGATCATTGCCAGTATTGCCGCCGCTGCCGTCAGCACAATCGGCCTGAAACGACGAATCGTAGACTCAACAACAGCCTGCCACTCCGGCATGCCGGTAGCTTTATCCTGATCAATCTGATCGACCAGAATCACTGAGTTACGCATGATCATGCCAGACAATGCAATGGTGCCCAGCATTGCCACAAAACCAAAAGGCTTATCAAACAATAGCAACGCGAGTGTGACTCCAATTAAACCTAAAGGTGCGGTAAGCAGCACTAAAAATACGCGCGAGAAACTTTGCAGCTGCACCATGAGTATCGTCAGTACCGCGATCAGGAACAAAGGTACGCCGGCGGCCACTGATGCACCGCCTTTGGCAGATTCTTCAACTGCACCGCCAGTTTCCAGCGTTACGCCCAATGGCAAACTGGCTTTGATTGCACCCAATTTATCTTCTATCTGCTGCGACACCACCGGCGCCTGCAGGCTGCCCTGCAGGTTTGCACGTACCGTAATGGATGGCTCACGGTCGCGGCGCCAGATCACGCCTTCTTCAAAGTCTGACGTAATCGTTGCAAATTGCGATATTGGCACACTTACGCCGGATGACGTATTCATGGTTAAATCAGCCAAATGCGATAAATGGGTACGCTCAATTTCGGTGCCGCGTGCAACCAGATCGATACGTTCGTTACCTTCTCTGAATTCGGTAATATATAGCTCATTCATCGCACCGCTGATGATATTCGCTACATCAACAGAACTCACGCCCAGCAGGCGCGCTTTGGCCTGATCGACTTCCACATGAATGACTTTGGTTGGTTCTTCCCATCCCAGTTGCACATTCACCAGGTTTTTATTCTCGCGCATGATGTCAGCAATCTGATGTGAAATGTCACGAATCAGCGGAATATTGGTGCCAGACACCCTGAACTGTACCGGGAAACCAACCGGCGGGCCATTTTCCAAACGTAGCACTGAGGCGCGTAACGCAGGATAATCATTTGCAAACAGGTGTAGCAAGTCATTACGCAAGGCTTCACGCGCCTGCAAGCTTTTACTCAGAATCACAAACTGACCGAAACCACGGTGCGGCAACTGGATATCCAACGGCAGATAGAAGCGCGGGCCGCCGGTACCAATATAGGCGACAAAGTTTTCTATGCCCTGATTTTTTGCATTCCACTGCTGTAGCCATTTTTCAAGCTTCTGCGCCTCAGCATTGGTTGCGGCATATGAGGCACCTTCTGTCATGCGCAAGTCCACAATCAGTTCCAACCGCGTTGAATCAGGGAAGAACTGCTGCTGCACTTTGCCAAAACCCGCAATAGAAATCACAAATAAAGCTAAAGTCACGGCAATCACGGTTTTGCGGTAGCGTACGCAGGCGGTCACTACTGCGCGAAATGTACGGTAAAACGTCGTGTTATAAATATCGTGATGATGGTGCTCAATACTGTCTGCCTGCATTTTCTGCTGTGTCTTGCCGAATCGCCTGTACAGCAAAGCTTTCAATTTTGAAGGCTTATTTGTCGGCGCATTCAGGTAATCCGGCAGCAAATGGTAGCCCAAGTACGGTACAAATATTACCGCGGCAAACCATGAGATCACCAGCGCAATGGCAGACACCTGAAAAATTGAACGTGTATATTCGCCTGTAGATGATGCTGCGGTAGCAATCGGTAAAAACCCTGCCACCGTCACCAGTGTACCGGTCAGCATTGGCATCGCGGTTGAGGTGTAGGCAAAAGACGCTGCTCTGACCCTATCCCAGCCTTGCTCCATTTTCGACGCCATCATTTCTACCGCGATAATCGCATCATCTACCAGCAAGCCCAGAGCCAGTATCAAAGCACCAAGCGAAATTTTATGCAGGCCTATATCCAGCAGGCTCATTACCAGAAACGTGGCTGCCAGCACTACCGGAATCGTGATCGCCACCACTATGCCACTACGCCAGCCCAAGGAAAGCAGGCTGACGCCGAGCACAATAATCAGCGCCTCAGCCAGTGACTTTACAAAATCATTAACAGAATTCGCTACGATTTCTGGTTGCGAAGTAACACTATGCAGCTCCAGCCCCACCAGCAGCTGCTGCTTGACGCGAGTCGTGACCTCATCCAAGGCGCGACCCAGCGCAATCACATCGCCGCCCTCTTTCATGCTCACGCCCAGCAGCAAGGTCTGTTGCCCTTCAAAACGGATAGTACTGCGCGGCGGATCTTCATAGCCACGGTACACACGCGCCACATCATTCAGGCGAAAATCCTGCTGGTTGGCGCGCAGGCGAATATTGCGCAGGTCTTCCAGCGTGTCATAACGCCCGGATACCGCAATGCGGATATGCTCGGCACTCGAGTCATAGCTGCCGCTTTTGACCACTGCATTCTGCGTCTGCAATAAGCTGATCAGCGTATTGGCACTGATACCCAAGGTGGCGAGTTTGGCATTGGATACTTCAATAAAAATGCGCTGCTTCTGCTCGCCAAAGAACTCAACTTTGGCCACATCTTTTATTTTCAGCAGTTCGGTGCGGATTAATTCTGCCTGTTTCTTCAATGCTGCGTTATCAAAACCATCGCCAGTGAGCGCATACATGGTGCCATATACATCACTGAACTCATCATTGAATGTCAGGCTTTCAATGCCTTGCGGCAGGGTATGGCGAATATCGCCTACCTTTTTACGTACCTGATACCAGACCTCGGGGATATCTTCTGAAAATGTATCGTCTTTCGCCACGATAAAAATCATCGACTCACCGGGGCGCGAATAACTGCTGGAATAATCAAGGTGCGGTACTTCCTGAATTTTCTTTTCCAGCTTATCGGTGACTTGCTGCTCAACTTCCTGCGCACTGGCACCCGGCCAACTGGTGCGCACCAGCATCACCTTGAATGTAAACGGCGGATCTTCAGACTGACCTAGCTTGGTATACGCAAGCGCGCCGGCAATCAGCAGTACCAGCATAAAATACAGCACCAGTGCCTGATGTTTTAATGCCCAGTTCGATAAATTAAAACGCTGGCCTGCATCGTTGAGCGGCGCTTTGTTTTCATAGTCAACATCAAAATCGCTCATGGCGTTGCACCCGCCACAGGTTTAACCTGCTGACCTTTAACCAGCGTATGCACACCGGCAATCGCAACTTTTTCACCCGGTTGCAAACCGTCGGTGATCATGACGCCTTGCTCAGAAAACTCGCCAGCGCTTACTTCGCGCGGCTGCGCTTTATTTTCTGCATCGATCACCCATACCAGTTTTTTACCATTGCGCTCAGTCAGCGCCGCCAGCGGAATCAGCAACTGCTGTGTTTGCTGTGCCTGTTGCTGGTTAAATTTTACCCCTGCGGTCATGCCAAGCTTCACCATATCATCCACATCAACCACACTTACTTTTACGTTAAAAGCGCGTGTTGCCGAATCCGCTGCCGGCGCAACTTCACGCACGCGCCCGGCATAGGCTTTATTGGGATTAGCCCACATTTTGACGGTGACTGGCATGCCCGGCTTAACCTCGGCCATGCGTGACTCCGGCACTGCAACCAGCACTTCGGTTTCTTTGAGGTTTGCAATCTGCACTACAGCTTCACCTACTTCCACGACCTGACCGGGCTCCGCACGGATCATGGTAATGACACCGTCGCGGTCAGCATACAGGTTTGCGTAGCGTGTCTGGTTACCTGAAACATTGGCCTGTGCTTTTACCTGCGCCAGTCTGGCTGCAGATGTTTTCAGCGCTGCCTCACGAATATCCAGCGCCGAAGCTGAAATGAATTTTCTGGCAAATAACTGGCGTTGCCGCTCCAGCTCCGCCACCGCCAGTGCATGACTAGCCTCTGCCGAACGCACATCCGCCATTGCCGCAGCGGCATTTAAGTTAACATCCGCAGCATCCAGCCTCGCAATGAGCTGACCTTTTTTTACCAGAGCGCCCACATCAACCTTGCGCTCTATGATTTTTCCGCTGATTCTGAAACTCTGGCTAGCTTCATAACGTGGCCTTACTTCACCTACCAGCACCATTGAATCCAGGGCACCAGAATCACCAACAACCATGATTAAAGTAGGGCGTGGCGGTGCAGCAGGCTCGGCAGGTTTATCGCAGCCCGCGACTAAAACCAAAGATACTGCTAACAATAGTCTGATTTTCATGGTGCGCACTCATTCATAATTTTTATTATCCGATTTTCATACTACAGGAGCAGGCTGTCGCAACAAGCCCTGCAACATGGTACTTTGCATTAATTGCAGCCGCGCTTCTATATCTGCCCACTGTATCCAGCCCTCTTGCCCCAGCGCAATTTGCAGAGAACACACGCCATGTATGCCAGCCCATATGGTCTGCGCAATCAACTCTGAGTCGGCAAGGTCTGCTCTGAACAAATGCGCCTCAAATGCCTCCTGCACCACATGCTTTAGCTGCGCGTAGGCATCCTGCTCGGTATTGCCCTGCTGTATTTTGGTGATATCCGGATTACATGGCGCACGTGGTGTCATGAACATCAGGCGGTAATGATTAGGATGCTGCAATGCGAACATGGCATAGCCTTTACCCAAAGCCTGAATACGCGCAACCAGATCCGGCAGCTGCATGATAGCGTGCATACCGCTTGCCAGCTTCAGAAAATCCTCATCACACACTGCCTGCAGCAAGGCTTCTTTATCAGCGAAGTGATGATATAAAGTGGTTGCTGAATAATTGATTTTTTTGGCAATCTCACGCATTGATATTGCATCAATGCCGCGCTCCACGAATAACATACGCGCCGCATCCAATATGCTGGCACGTAATTTCTCACGGTCTTGTTCTGATTTTATTCTAGGTGGCATAGCAGAAATTATAAAGTTAACGACGTTAATTTAACACTGTTAAGTTATAAGGTAAAGCACATTTTAAACATTCTGGGTTTCTTGATATTATTTATCGATGCCGCCGCAATGAGCCCGGGCTAGCCTTTAATATAACTATCTGCACCGACACCCTCAAAGCGACCACTTGCGAGTATCAATTCAAAATCCTCAATCGGCACCGGCTTACTGAATAAATAGCCCTGAAATGCCTGGCAGCCATGGCTGAGAAGCATTTGCAGCTGCGCCTCAGTTTCGACGCCTTCGGCCAGCACTTCCAGCCCCAAGCTGAGGCCTAGGGCAATGATGGTATTGACAATACTAGCATCGTTACTATCAATCATGATGTCGCGCACGAATGACTGGTCGATCTTCAGCTGATCTAAGGGTAAACGCTTTAGATAAGACAATGAAGAATAGCCGGTACCAAAGTCATCCAGCGAGAATCCAACTCCTATTGCCTTGATCAACGTCATTTTAGCGATAATATCTTCGATATTTTCAATCAGCATTGTCTCCGTCAGTTCCAGTTTCAGTTTTGACGGATCTACACCGGTTTGATTGATGAGCTGTATGACATGATCCACAAAATCTGCCTGTAAATACTGACGGGGGCTTACATTCACAGAAAGCACCAGATTCGCAGTATGCGGATGATTAGCCCATAACAGCAGCTGTTTGCATGCTGTAGCCAACACCCAATGACCAATCTGCAAAATCAGCCCGGAATCCTCAGCCATTTGTATGAAATACCCCGGCATCACTAAGCCACGATGCGGATGATTCCAGCGAATTAACGCCTCTGCACCGACAATACGGCGCTCTTGATTTAGCTGCGGCTGGAAATACAGCACAAACTGTTCATACAGTATGCCCAGATGTAAATCTGCCTCAAGTGCAACGCGTTCACGCACCAGCGCCTCCATCTGCGGATCATAGAAGCGAAACGTATTGCGTCCGGAGTCCTTTGCTTTATACATGGCGAGATCGGCACGTTTTAACAACTCATCTACCGATGCCGGCAGCTCATGATTGAACAGCGTAACGCCTATGCTTGGTGTAGTGTGGTGTATATAACTGTTGAGCAGGAAGGGCGCTTTAAAACTCAATAAAATCTTTTCGCATACGTTGCTGGCCTGCACGGCTGCATCCCGAAGATTTTCATCCAGCTCGTTGATAATGACAACAAACTCATCGCCGCCAAGCCGTCCCACTGTATCACTCTCGCGCACACATTCAACTATGCGCCGTGCAACTTCAACCAGCAGCATATCGCCCACATCATGGCCATGAGTGTCATTGAGCGATTTGAAATTATCAAGATCGATAAATAACACCGCACCGGAGTGATGACTGCGTGAACTAGAACTTAAACGCTGCTTGAGTCTGTCGATCAGCAATTGGCGATTTGGCAGACCGGTCATCGCATCATAGAACGCAAGCTGCTGGATTTTCATCTCGGTTTGCTTGCGCTGTGTAATATCACGCATTACCGCTACCCAATGTGTATTGAGGCCTACTTCATCGCTGATTGGAACAATATCCAGTTCGAGCCAGATTTCCTCACCTGACTTCTTATAATGAATCACTTCTGTATGTACCGGCATTCTCTCTTTAAGAGACTGGCTGATTTTGAGCAGCTCCTCTTTCTGCGTATTCCTACCATATAGAATACTTGACGATTTTCCCATCACATCATCATGGCTGTAACCGGTGATTCGCTCGAATGCTTCATTGACAAAGATGATCCGATGGCCCTGATCATCAGCCGACACTGACTCAGTAATCATCACAATATCATTCAGCCTGGAAATTCCGCTTTCCAGCAACCTCAGATGCTCCTGCGAATTATGGCGCTCAATCGCAATGCCCAGAATATGTGAGCATGCATCCACCAACTCCAGCTCTTCATCCACCGGAACATATGGCTCTTGGTGATAAATGGCAATCGTGCCTATGACCTCGTGCGCACTTGACAGAATCGGCGATGACCAGCAGGCTCGGAGGCCATATTGCATAGCATCTGCCCGGTAGTTATCCCACAACGGGTCATGTTCGATATCAGCAACAATAACCCTTCGCTTCTCATAAGCAGCGGCGCCGCAAGAGCCGTTCTTGCTTCCGATTTCCGCACCGTCCAGAATCTGCATATATGCGCTGGGTAGCCTGACCGCGGCACCTTTACATAAATGCATGCCGTCGCTGCTGATGAGCATGATGCAGCACATGCATCTTGGAAATTGCGATTCGATTAAATTAACAGTGGCATATAAAACTTCTGGCAATGGTGAATTGACTGCAATACGTTCGAGAATTGCGTTCTGCCCCGCCTTGAAGGCTTCCAGACGCTTGCGTTCTGAAATGTCCTGAAATGCGCCTTGCAGGCGCACAATGGTGCCATCTGCATCACGAACCGCCTGACCGATAGTGCGCACCCAAATACGCTTGCCCTTGACGGTTAACTTTTCCAGTTCAAGATCGTAAGGAATTCCGCGCTGAATGCAATTGCTGATTGCTGCCTGTATTTTTGGCTGATGTTCCGGCACAAAAAGTGAAACCCCCTCCATTACAGTAGGCGAATGTCCAGAGGGCATTTCATGAATAGCAGCCACTTCGTCTGACCATGTCACTTTTTTGCTTTGAATATCCATGATCCAGCCGCCCAGATGCGCAGCACTGCCCGCAATTTTAAGTAAGTTTTCTACATGCTCGCGACGCTGTATTTCTTGTTGCAGCGCAAGAGTACGGCTTTTGACGTTGCGGCGAATTTGCATGTTCCAGACAAAGGCGAACCCTAGCAGAATCAATGCGGTGATAACGGCAAAACTAATCCAGCGGATAATCCAATTTTTGAAAACTTCGCTACTGTAAACAAAGCCGTCAAGGTTGTAATCTTCGGGAATAACCTTGAGTGTAGCCAGTGTCTTCGCAATATTTTCCCAGCGTTCAATATTCATATGCCCGAATTCGACAACATCGGATAAAACGTATGGCTCCATAATGCTGGCTTCTTTAAGCAGCATGTCATAGGTAATGGCATGCTCAGCAACGCCAGGCATCGCGGCAATCAGGCGGGCAATTTCTTCCCGGTGTTCAAACGCGTAGACCCAGCCTTTTTTAGTAGCGCGCAAAAATGCATCGATTCGCTCAGGGTGTAAAGATACCTCACGCTCGCTTGTAAACAGAATGTCACCGTAAAAATCAACACCGTAATCCTGATTACTCAATATCGATGGCTGGTAGCCCATGGCTTCAAGCTGGACTGGTTCTGCCGTAGCATAGGCAGAAACAACATCGGCATTGCCGTTTACCAGATCTTGCAGGTTCCACGTATGCGGCAGGAGGGTTACATGTTCAAGGCCGATGCCCGCTTTGTTCATCATTGCTTTAAACTGGGTTGCGCCTTGATCGTTAGACAGCATGATACGTTTGCCGATAAGGTCTTTGGGGCTTTTAATTTTTTTCTCGCGTAGACTCAGCAAAACATAAGGCGAGTGCTGAAAAGTTGACGCAATCGCTACTACGGGTTTTCCTTCCACGCGTGACAGTAAAATATCCGAATCACCGATGCCGTATTGCGCGGCACCAGTCAGCACTTGCTTGAGAGCGGGCACTTTTACGCCACCCTCAACAATGTTCACATCCAGATTTTCCTGCTGATAAAACCCTTTACTTTGCGCAGCATAGTAGCCCGCAAACTGAAACTGGTGATGCCATTTTAATTGCAGCGTAATCTTTTCAACTGCATAAACCTTACTGGAAGTAGTGATATAAAAACCAAAAACCAGAACTGCAAACAACACGACTCTAAGTACAGAAGTTAACTTCACTTTTTGCTGCATCACTTTAAGCTCTATTCTCGACAAAGAATCTACAAACTTCACCACCTGCAATGTTGCTTCACATCTTGTCACAATAGTTAAAATTAAACAAAGTGATATTTGCTGAACCGCAAAGAATACAAAGTACAAAAGACACCTGTTAACTTAAACAAAACTGTAACTACAAGTGAATCAAAAAATGGCTTATGATGATTGTGCGTTTTATTTAATTCTTCAGGAGAATGTTATGAAAAAACTAATACTTACAATACTTATGACCACATTCTGTTTTACTGCCAATGCTGTTACACAGCAGGACAAAATGAAAACCTGTAACGCGGATGCTGCTAAAAAGACGCTTAGCGGTGATGCACGCAAAGCCTTCATGAAAGATTGCCTGTCCGCCAAAAATGAGGCGCCTGCCACCTCTCAGCAAAACAAAATGAAAACCTGCAATGCTGACGCAGGCAAGAAAGCGCTGAAAGGCGACGAGCGTAAAGCGTTCATGAAAGACTGTCTCTCCAGCAAACATGATGCATCGTTGAGCCCACAGCAAAACAAAATGAAAACCTGTAACGAAGATCCGAAAGCAAAAACTTTAAAAGGCGATGATCGTAAAGCCTTTATGAAAGCGTGCTTATCTGGCGCTTAACGCCATAAAAAAGCGCCCCGGTTAAATAAATGCAAAGTACGCGCTGGGGCGCGAAGGGAATCTATATGGAAACAAGTTATAACGTAGACTTATGTCTTGAAGTTGTCTATACGTATAACCCCTTAGTAGACATCACAAAAAATAATGACGCTGATTAGGCAGTAAAGTATCAGGTCATCTGATACTGGCTCAATTTATACCAGAGTGAGCGCTCGCTAATCTCCAGAAGTTTAGCTGCCTTGCTTTTGTTACCTTGCGTTGCAGCCAGCGCCTCTGTAATCATCTGCCGCTCCAGTGCTTCTATCGCTGGCGGCAAAGCCAGGCTACTAGCAGCTGCAGACGTCTCTTGTACCCGCGCTGGTGCCAGACTCACCATTTCATTTGGCAGATGCTTGGGCAATACTGTTTGATTGCCGCTGATAATCGCGGCACGCTCCAGCACATTCTCCAGCTCGCGCACATTGCCCGGCCAGTCATAGCGGGTGAGGGCATCAATTGCTTCCTGTGAAATATCAACACGGCGTTTGGCCAGAAAGTGCTGCGCCAGACTAGGAATATCTGACTTGCGTGCCTTAAGCGCGGGCAGGTCGATACGGAATACATTGAGCCGGTAATACAGATCTTCACGCAGCTTTCCGTCTTTAATCGCCTCGCGCGGGTCACGATTGGTTGCGGCAACTACGCGAATATCGACGGCGATCGGCCGGTTGCCGCCCACCCGCTCAATGATATTTTCCTGCAATGCACGCAGCAGCTTCGCCTGCAGTGGCATCGGCATTTCCGTGATTTCGTCCAGAAATAAAGTGCCGCCATCTGCCAGTTCAAACTTGCCGACACGGTCTTTAATCGCACCGGTAAATGCGCCTTTTTCATGGCCGAACAGTTCAGATTCCAGCATTTCATGTGGAATCGCCGCGCAATTCACTGCCACAAACAAACCATGGTTACGTGGAGAACCGGCATGAATGGCGCGTGCAACCAGCTCCTTGCCGGTACCGGTTTCACCGGCAATCAGTACCGTAGCTTTTTCTGGCGCGACCTGACGAATAGACTCGAACAGCTGCTGCATAGCCGGGCTAGTGCCTACCAGCCCGGTGTCCGGCGCTTTGTCCTCACGCAAAAACTGGTTTTCAACCACCAGCCGCGCGAATGACAAGGCGCGCGCGATCGCCAGCTCCAACTCCTCAAGATCAAACGGGCGCAGAATATAATCAGAAGCACCGCTTTTCATTGCATCAATCGCAGTTTTGACTTCTCCCTGCGCCGTTACAATAATTACCGGCAAATCAGGGTTTGCAAGTGCGCCTGGCCTGTTTTTATCGTGACCGCCTTCCTGCCCACCGCTGCGAATCGCCTTGAGCAATTGCAGTCCGCTCATATGGGGCATGTGTAAATCAGTCACAACACAATCCACATGCTGCGTATGTACGATTTCGAGCGCTTCTCGCCCATCTTTGGCAGTGAGTGGCTTGTATCCTGCCTGACGTAAACTGATTTCCAGTAAGCGCAGCATATGCGGCTCATCATCTACCGCCAAAATGGTTTTAATCGTTTGCGACATGATTCTCTTTATCGTTATCTGCTAGTTAATCAAGATTACCGTTTGCACAATGCTAATGTACCTGCAACTTAGGCAGCTTGACCCTGAAGTCTGCGCCATGGCCAGTTGCGCCTACACTTACTGAGCGGCTGGGCAGCATGCTTGCTTCAACTGTCAGTGTGCCAAAATGTGCGGTCACAATCTGCCTGGAAACCGCTAGTCCAAGCCCAATACCGCCTTGCCGCTGAGTAAAGAATGGATCAAATATCTGCTGCCTGAACGGCTCATCAACACCCTTGCCATTATCTGCCACGCTGATAATCACATCGTCCTCATGCTCAAACAGCGACACGATCACTCTGCTGCCATTTTCCAATATCTGGATGGCATTGAGCAATAAATTTAAAATGACCTGTGTGATTTGCTCGCCATCACACTCTACCAGCACACGCCTTAATGACTGGCCGGCATCAGCTTCTTGGACCAAGGCGTTCACCACCAGCTCCAGACTGATCTCTTTTTTACTTGCCTGCATGCGTAGCATGGCCACAGCATTTTCCAGCAAGCCAGCAAGCTCATGCATCGCAAACTCCGGCTGCCGCGGTCGCGCAGAATCCACCAGCGTCGAAACCAGTTTATTCAGACGCTCTGTTTCAGAGGTAATAAAGCTTGCTACTTCCTGTGCTTCTGCACTCAGGTTTTTCTCGCGCGCAAGCACCTGTGCCGATGAACGCAATATCCCCAGCGGCGTTCTGATTTCATGACTCATTGCCGCCGCCATTTCGCCGGCCACAGCCAGCTTTGCGGCTCTTGTCAGGTTATCTTTTGACAAGTTAAGGTCATCGATCATTTTTGCAAAAGCGTTGGTCATCTCGCGCACCTCGGTTGGCCCATCTGGCGCAGGCGGCAAGCTCTGCGTAGAGGATCGCATAAAGCGATTGGCATATGCAGTCAGCTTGGCGAGCGGTGTAGTGATAAAACGCGATAGTGGTGCGGCAAGTGCTGCAGCCAGAAATGCCGTCACGATCAGTAAAAAGACAAACATATAGCCCATACGATGTACCGGTGCCATGACCACGGCGCGATACTGGGAAATCTCGACTTGCCAGTTCAGAACCGGGACATTGGCCTGAACGTTGCCGTTTGAGCGCACCGAAACATCATGCCCCGCCACGATCTGCTGCCATTCAGCAGTCTGCGCCAATGGTTTACCGTGCTCATCCAACAGTGCCGCTGCACTGCCCTGACTTTGCGTGTTCTTAAGGATTTCTTCAACCTCGCCCCAGTCGAATACGGCCCACAGCGTGCCTACCTTATTACCATCATGATCAATAATATCGCTGGCGATGGGTAATCTTTGCTGCTTGATGATCCCCAGCAGCAAAGGATGTCGTGCCAGCTGAATATTGAGCCACGGCTGCACTGTGGCAGCAGGCTGGCCAATCTGCGCCGGCTCACTTGAAGCAATTACACGATTATCAGAACCTACCACGTACAGTGCATGGTAAACCCCGCGGTAACTTTGCTTAAGATCAGCCAGAAAATGCGACAATCGCTTATCCACATCACCAATCTGCGCTTCATACATCACATCCAGCCGACTCCAGGAAGCCACATTCTGAATACGCTCGAACATCATGCGGTCAACTTCGCTCAGCGCAGCACTGGCGCGCGTCTGCATACCGCTCACGATCTCTTCATGCAATGCGGTACGCGCCTGATAAAAGGCAAGTATTGTCATCATCAGCATAGGCAACAAGGCAGCAAGGAAAAACCCTGCCAGCAATACTTGTCTGACGGAAAAAGGCCTATTTAACATGGGCTCCAGTAGCTATAGTGTACAATTGCGCATTCTTATTTGTAGTAGTCATTGATCATGATTCAGCAAAAAACCCAAGCTATTCGTAGCTACTTACGACGCCTGTCAAAACTTGCAAGCAAGCAAGTAGCCCATGCAGTCAGTGTAGCCTTGCTGGCTATGGTATGCAATATTGCCTATGCAGATGAAACTCCAAACGAAACAATAGCCGAGCCCTCTGGTTTTAAACTTGGCGGCTATTCCAGCGTGAGCATTACCGCACCGCGCAAGGGCAATACCGAGTTTAACTTAAATGAAATCAGTCTGTTGCTAAGCTGGGACAATAATGCCCGCCTCAAATTTTTCGGCGAACTGGAACTGGAACGCCCGCTCAGCTGGAATGAAAACAAAAAATTCGACAGCAAAAACAATTATTTTGATCTGGAGCGACTTTATCTAGACTACAACGTTTCTGAAAAAATCAATATCCGCGGCGGTCGCTTTTTAACACCGGCCGGCCGCTGGAACCTGTTACACGCCGCTCCACTGGTTTGGACCGGCACTCGCCCGCTAGCGACCAATTACTTATTTCCCGCTGCTATTAACGGCGTGATGATGCACGGCTCTACCCCGGTAAACATAAACGGTGAAGACCAATCCTTTGAATACTCGTTTTTTGTTGAAACCCTGAAAGATCAGGACAAAGAAGAAGATGAAACCAACTACAAAAATGTAGCCGGGGCTCACTTTAAATTAAACAATCAGTTTAACTTGGGCTTAAGCCTCGCCACATTTACTGAAGACCGCCCCGGCTCTCCGGATTACCGCATGATAGGTCTGGATTTTATTACTCATGTTAAAGGCTGGGAAATAAGCGGGGAAGGTTTTCAGCGTTTTACCAACGGCGGCAATGATGGTGGCAGTGGCGCTTATCTGCAAAGTGCCGCACCACTAGGCAATAACTGGTACTGGCTCACCCGTCTGGAGACTTTCCACAAACCAGAGGTCGTTTCCGGCGAACGCTGGGTGCTGGGTGTGACCAAACGCGTTACGCCCAAGCAGCTGCTTAAAATGGAGTTTATTGGCGGCAGTGATGACTTTAGTGACGTCCCACGTGGTTTTATGGGCTCATTTGCGGTGCTGTTCTGATGGGGCCGTTCTTTAAGCACGCATTGGCAGCATTTTGTGCATTTTACGCACTTGCTGCTACGCATGTCAGCTATGCGGAAGAGTCTCATCCGCTTGCCGTGATTGTATCCAGCAACCCTGAAACTGCGGTAATTCAGCAGCTGAACCCGCGTGATCTGGCTCCGGTCTACTGGAAGAAAAAACAATACTGGCAGGGCGGTGCTCGCATACGTCCGGTTAATTTACATGCTGAACATCCGCTACGCATTTACTTTTCGAAAGTAATCCTTGATAGCGTGCCGAGCGAACAGGGCGACTATTGGAACGGCCTTTATTTCCATGGTACGACACCGCCTTACAGCGTACAGTCTGAAGAAGCCGTGCTGCGTTATGTCAGCATCACAAAGGGCGCAATCGGTTACGTAGATGCATGCAATCTGGATGACCGCGTAAAGCCGCTGCTATGGATTGATGCCAATAGCGTCAGCAATAACAAACCTGCGCTACGTTGCCAACCCTGAGATTTACCTTAACCACCAGCATGAAGGATTAGTAACTTTCCATTTAAATCTAAGGCCGTTTTAGATTCGTGCAAACATCTCTATTATCCTTTAAGGATCAATAATGCTAAGAAGCACCTTAACTCCTTATAGCTGATTTTTCTGGCGGCCACAGCCAATAAAGCGCTAAGAGAACCATCCAGACTAAGCAGCCGCTCCATAGCACGTGTGATAAAAAATGTGCACCACGCATCATTTGCACCAAGCCCATTAATAAACCCACGAGCAAGCCAATCCACAACATAAGAACTGAAAAACGCGGTTTGCTATGCATGAAGGCAAAATAAAATGCCATCAGCGCAAAGCCGCCTGAAGGGTGGCCAGCCGGAAAGCACCGCCCGGCTTCCGTACCTGCCGGCGGTGAGGTAAATAAATCTAACAATGGTAAATTACCGCCATATAGCACAACATCCCAAGGGCAGCCATGCACGCTGTAATGCTTAAATACGGTGACAGTCGTGGTAGAAACCAGCATCCCTGCAAATACCCATAAAAAAGATAAGCGATACTCCTTCAGACTGCTTAGCCTGTAACTTAATACTGCCATGACCAGACTTGCCACAGCGATCGCCACCATTAACCATTTCAGCCTGACGTGCATCCAGATCGTAAGAAAAGGATCATTTTTCAATGTGAACCGATGCAGCTGTCCGTCAAAGAACAAATCGGTAATGCGTGTATCAAGATGCGTATGCGGGTATACCAGCAACATCAATAGTATAAAAATCAAGGCCGGTACTATATGTTTTAACCATAAGCGATCAGGCTTGGCGTATTGTTGCTGTGATTTGTTAAGCATAGTATTTATCGATTAATTGACATAAGCATAAGGACTTCACAACGCAAGCACCATGCCAGAGTCATAAGTAATTGATTTATATTCTGCCAGGCTTTGCTAGCAGATAGTGCTCATACAAAAATTGCAGGGTTTTATAGTAGGTAGTGTAAATAATTATGCAGTTTTTGTAGGTTTTAAAAATACTTAACCATAAGATTATCCAAGATAAATTAGCGTAATTACATTAAACCCAGCCACTTAAAATGTACCAAAAATAACAACTAATACATTGATTTATATATAATTTTAATTATATATGCTGATATATTTATTGCGATCAGGACTTAATAATTAACAATTTAAAAAGTCTAGGCACACTACTTGCTCAAGTGTAATCATCAGTGTTCATAGCGAAATACAAAATGCAAAATCCAGCTTATTTAGGTTCATCATATTTAAATGCCGCGCTTTTGACCTTGGGCAACACTTCGGCATTCTTTAATGCTGAGGCTGCGTATAAAACCCGGCCACTTGCTGCCTCAAAAAGACAGCGCGCCGAAAATATTAAATTAACGACTTCTGATTGCAATGCAGCAGACCGCCGTGAGATCGAACAGTTTGTACATGACGTATTTGCCAAAACCTATGGTGCTGATGTGCAGCACTTCATGCCGAATCTGGTGAGCTTGCGCGATGAAGACGGTGAGCTTGTCGCTGCGTTCGGTTTACGCAAAGCTGACGAATCCCCGCTGTTTCTGGAGCAATATCTTGATGCGCCAATCGAAACTGTTTTTTCAGGTCGCTTTAACAGAAACATCACGCGTTCACAGATTACGGAAATCGGTAATCTGGCAGTATCCAATCCGCGCAATGCCGGCGTGCTGATTGCACACGTAATTCAACACAGTTTGGATATGGGAATAGAGTGGGGCGTAGCCACCGCCCACCACAGCCTGCAAAATGGCTTAGTCAAAGGTGGCCGGGATGTTTATGCCCTGCAGGCAGCGGACCCGGCAAGATTAGACCCAGCAGAATTTGCAAGCTGGGGCAGTTACTACAATAATTTACCGCAAGTGGTTGCTATCCGCGGAGTTGCAGAAGTTTGACTATTAAAATGAGCAGTAACGATCTGTTGCAGGCCATTGGCCGTGCCTCGCCGCAACATATAGCACTGCGCGGTACTGATAGCTCGCTCACTTATGCGGAGTTAAATACCGCCGTGAGCCTGCAGGCAAAAACGTGGGCCCAGCAAATATCGGAGTCTAAAACAAAGCACCCAACGCTGGCTTTAGCCGTTGAGAACCACCCGGCGTGGATAGTGCTGGATTTGGCAGCAATGGCTTGTAATTTACCGACAGTGCCGCTGCCGTTCTTTTTTTCTCCCGCGCAGTGGCTGCATGCGATGCAAAACGCCGGTGTTTCGATACTGGTGACTGACCAGCCGCAGCTGTTCGAGCCTGTGCTTGCAGGCAATATTTTAACTAGCAGCCAGTTTGAATTAGCCGGTAAAACACTCACGCAATTTTCGTTACGTAATTTTGAGCAAGTGCAGTTGCCGCATCACACCGCAAAAATCACTTACACCTCAGGCACCACCGGCAACCCCAAAGGCGTATGCCTCAGCAACGAAAACATGCTCAACGTTGCCAGGGCAATTGTTGCAGCCACTGAAGTTTCTTCAGCCGACACGCACTTAAGCGTACTGCCGCTGGCCACCCTGTTAGAGAATGTGGCGGGTGTTTATCCAACACTGCTTGCTGGCGCAAGCTGCTTCTTGCTGCCTAACCATGAAATCGGCCTAAGTGGTGCAACCGGGCTTGATATCAAGAAACTGTTGGCAACACTGAAACACACCAAGGCCAGCACTGCTATTTTCACGCCGGAACTGTTGCATGCACTTGTGGTATGTGTTGAAGCCGGGAAAATCACTTCAAACTACCTGCGCTTTCTGGCGGTAGGCGGCGCTTCGGTTTCACCAGCCCTGCTGGAACGTGCAAGGAAACTAAAAATACCGGTATATGAAGGTTATGGCCTGTCTGAATGTGCATCAGTCGTAGCGCTGAATGTGCCGCACAGCAACAAGATAGGCTCAGTAGGTAAGCCCTTGCCGCATATTCAAGTGAGCTTTACCGATGAGCAGGAGATCGTCATCAATGGCAATGCTTATCTGGGTTATGTGGGACAAGAGCAGTCACAGCAGAATGCTGTGCATACCGGCGATATTGGCGAGCTGGACAAAGACGGCTACCTGCTGATCACCGGTCGTAAGAAAAATATTTTTATTACTTCATTCGGGCGCAATGTATCACCGGAGTGGGTAGAGCGCGAACTAAAAATCACGCCCTGCATTGCACAGGCCGCATTGTTCGGGGAGGCAAAACCCTGGAACGTGGCGGTCATCGTGCCAAGGCAAGCGGCTACTGACGAGCAAGTAGAAGATGCAATACAAACACTGAACGCCAGATTACCAGACTACGCACGGATTAGCCGCTGGATTCGTGCGGACGCACCGTTCAGCACTAAAAACCAGCAACTCACATCAAACGGCAGAAACCGTCGCGACGTGATTCTGCAACACTATCAAATTCAGATTAACGCATTATACGAAGGAAAATCAGCATGACTGTTTACCAAAAATTACTGCAAGCTACAGAAAAAGAACGTAACGAATTAATGAGCCTGGCGCTCATTCAAGAGGGTGGAAAAGGCAATATCTCGCTACAAACCTATATCGCCTTTCTCACTCAAGCCTATCATCACGTCAAACACACAACTCCGCTACTGATGACCTGCGGTGGTCGCCTGCCCGGCCACTATGAATGGCTGCGTACTGCGATTGGCGAATATATCGAAGAAGAAATGGGGCATCAGGAGTGGGTGCTGAACGACATTGCCGAATGCGGCGGTGACAAAGAAGCCGTGCGCGCCAGCAAAACGCCTGAAACCAGTGCCAGCATCGCTACCGAAGTCATGGTGGCCTATGCTTACGACATGATCAACCGCGTTAACCCGATTGGATTTTTCGGCATGGTATTGGTACTTGAAGGCACCAGTACTGCTGTAGCTACACAGGCCGGAGAGAAACTGATAGAAAGCCTGAACCTGCCGAAAAAGGCTTTCAGTTATCTGCTGTCACACGGCTCACTCGACATCAGCCATGTTTCGTTTTATGAAAGCCTGGTGAATCAGGTGACTGATGAAAATGATCAAGCTTGCCTGATTCATAATGCAAAAATATTTTATAAATTGTATGGCGATATTTTCCGTACAATAGCTGCTGAACATATTGGAAACACTGATTAATTGAGCGAGCGGGATGAAGTGCAAGGCGCACGGAACGCAGAAACCGGAATGTACACGTAGTACATGAGGATTTCGAGTACCGCGCAACGATACAATTCACACGCGCAGCCATTTAATCATTGTTTCCTATGCACAAATAAGGCAGATTATCCATGCAGCTTAAAAACAAACGCATCTTACTCACCGGCGCCAATGGTGGCATTGGCAAACATATCGCACTAATGCTGGCACGCAAGGGTGCAAATTTGGCACTGGTAGGTCGCCATGCAGACAAGCTGGAACAACTTGCCAACGAGATAATCAATAAAGGCGGTAACGCCAATACGATTGTTGCTGATTTTGAGCTTGCAGGAACAGCCAAGCAGGTGACTGCTGAGGCGCACCAGAAAATGGGCGGCATTGACATCCTGATCAACAACGCCGCTATTCTGGATTTTATCCAATTTGAAGACCAAAGTCCGGAACGTATTGCGCAAATGATACAGACTAACGTCACAGCCCCTATCCAGCTGGCACATGCCGTGTTGCCCGGGTTCAAAGCTGCCGGTCAGGGACACTTTGTCATGATAGGCTCAATATTGGGTTCGCTTGGCTTTCCTTATTACGCAAGCTATTGTGCCAGCAAGTTCGCCGTACATGGTTTTTCACAGGCACTACGCCGCGAACTGGTAGATACCAATATCGGCGTCAGCTACATCGCACCGCGTGGCGTCAATACTTCAATGAATGACGCAACCACACTCGCCATGCTCGCTAAAACAGGCGGCAATCTCGATGAACCCGAAAAAGTAGCCGCGATTGTGGTCAAAGCACTGGAACAAGAGAAACAGGAAGTGTTTATCGGTCAGCCGGAGTCATTCTTTGCCTGGCTAAACGGTGTTGCACCTAAAATCGTGAATGTAGGCCTTAAGAAACAAGCCAGATTGGCAAAAGAATTTGCCATCAGAAAATTGAAATAGCGGTTTCTGCGCTTACAGGTAAAGCACCACTGGAAACACAGTCACTGCAAGCACTACTAACAGCCACTGCATGCCCCAGCGCTCAAGATGACCGGTAAAGTGTAAAACCAAAGCTGAAATTGCTACTACGTAATAAAGCAGATAGAGAATTAATGCCATACATCCCCGCACAGATAATATTGAGTTTTGTTATTTTTAGAAGTAGTGTAACAAAAAAAATTTAACAAAACTCAATTTTAATCATACCTTCGTAATTCTTTACAATCTGAGCAACAATTTTGAGGTCTGGCAGTGCGCCAAGACTTGTTACGCTCTAAATAATACGCTTTCTATATTCAGCCTTGATTTTCTGCCTGTCATTATTTTTTATAAACCATTCCCGACTTAAACGCTTGGTTTTATAGCAGTTTTAGCGTATATTTA
>Ga0207972_100122_pt1 | contig 27254 bp, 23 predicted proteins | sample LakWasMe75_LOW10_2_FD_183903 | JGI IMG/M metagenome (GOLD analysis project Ga0207972, IMG submission 183903) | Freshwater sediment methanotrophic microbial communities from Lake Washington under simulated oxygen tension - Sediment Metagenome... | ecosystem: Environmental > Aquatic > Freshwater >...
TGTGACCTGTTTGATTGCTTCAGCCTTAAATTCAGCTGTATATCTGGTACCTCTCATTGACTACTCTCCAGTTCAGTTTCGACATTATTGAATGTCTACTGAATTCTGGGAAGTCCACAGTGGCGAAACCAGATTTCTTAAATTGTGTTGTATGCATGATCATAGACTCCTAAATGTTATTACTCGGATTTAGATTTCATCTAAGTTTTTTAAAGACTTATTTAAAACCGTTATGCCTGTAGAAAGCCCGAAGGAGATTTAAGAGTCACATGGTTTAGTGACGGCAGGACGCACCTATATATAAACATAACCTATGATAGGTTATCAAATTGGCGATCCCGCTGTCATAGAACGATTGTTGTCAATTGTTCCTTAGACCGGAAACTTTGCGTCCCCGCTTTTCAGTCGGGTATGCCTTTTACAGTAAACTTTAGTCTACTCACTTTAAAATAACTGTCAAGTAACAAATAATTTTTAAAAAAACAATAAAGTGAGTTGCACTGTCTGCATCACAAACAAGCATGTGTAAATGTGTAGCTCAAGTCTTCTAATTTAGTCGAGTAGGAATACCGTAACTACGAGGGATGTCATTTTGATTTTGGCTTTAGGGGGAGTTTGTTTGATTCATTGGCTCACTCCCGTCCGGTCTTCCTAATCGGAATGACTTTGCCACCGGTCAATTCCGTCCTTTCCTTGATCCGCGATTCCCGCTCGTCCCACAGTTGTTTAACCAGAGACACCTCCCGGGCAAGAGCTTCTTCCCAGAGCACCCGGTAGCGCATGGCTTGAGCCTTGGCTTCGTCCAGTCGCGCCCGCATTACGTCGCTGGGATTAGCTTCAGCCTTGACCACCGCGTCAATAGCTTCGATGAGGTCCCTGAATATCGGGCGGGACTTTTTGATCGTGCCCTTCTTGCGTCCTGCTTCCAGAGATACCGAATCGTTGGTGATCTTGGTTCCCTTAGGGACATTGACCGGCTTGCCTCTTTTCAGACGCTGCAACGCCTCGAAGTAGTCCTTTAGGATGTCAGTCATTTTTACCTCCAGTAGAGTGTGCCGCAGGGTGTTCCTGCGACCGCCATTCGTGTTCTACACGCTCCAGTGACTCCAACTCTTCCTGCTCCATCCCCTCCGTTATCGATCCGGGTGTGATGTGAGTCATCGCCGCACGCTTAAGTCGGATTGTCTGCACAATCTTTGAGTGCTTGCCTATCAGATGCTTGCATCCATCAGTGGCGCAAACGGTATCAATGAGGTTCAGGCCCTTGCGGACTTCACACACGCCTGGTCGCGTGCACCCACCTAAAGGTCCTTCCCGGTAGGCGAGCAGACCGGCCTTCATCTGCTTAGCAACCTCATCGCGCGACATGACCTCGCTTCGCTCGCGCTGTCGCTCGTAGAAGTTTCCAGCCCCGCCGAACATGGGCTCGGTGCTATTAAGAACGTCACGCACAAAGGCAAGCATTTCTGCCTCCTCGGCACCGTCCTGCCAATTGACTGCGACGTGCTTCTTATATCCGACTGGATCGTCAGCAATGAAGTTCTTGCAAAAGGAGCTACCACGTCCGTAGTACAAGGCCATTTCCCGAGTCATGTGTTGCAACTGCCTGCGCAATGAAGAGAGCCGAACCAAGCCGCTGGCGTTGGCATATACGGCCAGGCTTCGACGTAACTGATGGGTGGTCAATGGCCAGCGCTGTCCAACAGAGAACTCGGGCTCTTCGCGCCAGGAACGAAATGGGTCGATTTCCTCTAACTCTGCGATGTCCTCTTCCTCGATGAGTGGGCATAGGCGTGAGCGCAGCAAATCATTTTCATCCCAAAGCATTAGCTTTGGAGCCGCGATGTGATCTACCGTAATGCCACGACGTGCCATCCACGGCAAATAATCGCATGAAGTAAACAGGGGATAGTCGTCCTTGAGATCATCGATTTCGCTCGGCTTAATATCAAGGAAGTTGTAGATTGCTGCGGAGAATTCTTGCGCCTGCCGGATAGCTCGGAATCCGTCAAGCTCGGTGGTAACCCACTTCGTCCTTAAACGTCTTCCTTTGTTAAATTTGGTCGTGTAGCCTGCAATCAAAAAGTGTTTTCGACCATGAGAGCCATTATCATAGATACTACAGTAGTACGGTAGGCTGTTTGCCTCATTGTCCCGCATGCCACTGAACACATGAATCTGCAGCTTGCAGACTCGGAAAATTTCGGTGATGGCGCCAGCAAGGCTTCGCAAAGAGTTCCTGCCTAGTCCACGTTTTTCTAGATACGCACTGAGGTCGTACTTCTCGATTAGGTCCGGACCGATGGTAATACGGCTACCTGTCTTGGTCATCCTGATTTGTGCATGGGCAGTGATGGCATCACGCAGCGCGGCCAGCAACCGGGACTTATGTGCTTCAATGTCGTCGAGTTCCGTCGAGAGGTTATTGATAAGCGATGCGTAAATTCTCGTTGGCAAAGGGGCAACTTGGCGCAGGTTGTCGCGATACTCCTTGTCGCGCCGTAGTACGTCCATCCATCTCTTCGGCGTCGCCAATGTGAAGCCAAGCTGTGTTTCGCGATTGAGGTTGCGAAGGAAGGTAATCCACTCTATCCAAACACCCAAGGCGTGATTGGGAAGGCTTTCACCACAAGCGTCAAGCAGGGGACTTTGCGACAGTACGTTTTGCACCGTGCATGATCTCTCCTCGGCAAAGCGCGCGACGTTGTGCAGATATCTTAGTTTTTCATAAAGCGTTTTTGGCGCATTTTCTCTGCCAAAGTAGATATTCCGTGTCATCAGAAACTGCAGTTCGCGCATGCGGGCTTCGCGCTCAGGTGTAATGTCCTCAGTTTTGATCGAGACTCTGTTACTGTTTTGCTTCCAATAAAAGAAATGCAGCAAGCACCTCTTCTGGCTGGCAGTATAGGCTGTCCATGGCCAGATGAATTCGCTGACCATGTGTGGAGTGCCATCCACATCGCGGCAAATGATGTGGTCCAGCGGGAGGCGGGCACCCCAGTCGTCGTCCCATGGGTCGGGTCCCTGTGTTGTTCCGTGCAATCCGACTCGCGCATCGATTTTCATACGATGATTCCTAAGTCAAGGAATAACTGAAATTTGTCTGCAAAGAATGGTGTGAGATTGCCGTTTTGAAACACATCCTTGCGCACTCGCTCAACGATCACGCTGCAGTTGCCAAAGTCGGCAATCTTCTTGAGGTCATTGTCACACTTCAAAATCAGTGGACGCAACGCCTCTTCGTGCTTCGGGCCGAGTATTACCTGTTCCATGACGAAGGCTGCAGAGGCCACCTTGCGTGCGTCTTCTTCACTGGCGGTCAGAACCCGGTGGGCACAGAAAAGGCAGCCCTGACCAGTCTTGCAATCCGGTTTGACCGGCGCGTTATCGGCCAGCGTCTCGGGATGGCCGAAGCTATCGCAGCATCCACCCTCTTCAAGCGGATGAGTACCCGCCACCTTGTTCTGGGTAACGCGCTGCCGTTTTGCAGATTCGGAGACTGAATATAGGAAAAGCGACATTTCATCGTGGTGATCGATTGTTGATCCAGCGTCGTAGTGCTTTTGCACGGTCCGTTCGGAGTTCTGCAGCACCTTAGCCGTGATAGAAGCGTCGTGGTGGCGTTGGTACCAGTCGGCTACGCTGGCACGGATTTTTCGCGACCCCATGCGTGGCAGCTGTGGGTCGATGGTGCGGAGCACATTGTTAAACAGAGACTCAAGCGCTGCTGATCCGAACTGCCCGGGCGGCTTCGTGTTTTTGATCCCCAAAGTAAAGAACAGGTACGGAAACGAGCTGTCGCCAAGAAGGTATTGGCGTAGTTCCATGAATCGTCGCAGGGACGTCATGAAGGTTACCGGCACAGTAATCATGATTTGCTTGCCGCCGGCCCGAAATTTGATTGATCTAAATTGCTGGTTGAGGGTTGCCGCGTCGATCTCACCGCTCGTCTCTATTTCCCGCACCACCGACTCATTTGAACCGGTGTTACAGAAAAAAAGGAACAAGAAGGCATTGTGGGCAATCATGCCTAGCATGATTCGCATTGGATCCCGGGAGTCGTTGTTCGCCTTGTTGATTCTACTTTGTGCATTTGCTATGAGCTTTTTCGCGATTTTGTGCCTTTCCGATGGATACTTCCAAATCGAATAGTGATGCGAAATCTCTTCAGGAGTGGATAGGCGACCGGTGGCATAGTCATAGGCCCAATATGGTGTGTTGCTCTTTTCTCGTTCGGCTTTCTGTTGGTGTGGGGTGCGGCGCCATATTTTCAGGGGGAAAAGCCAGAGGTGGTTTTCTTCCCAGTTGAGGGTGGTCGGCAACAATAGCTTGTAAGGAAAGGGTCGCTGCTTCAGCACTAGGTCGCATAGGCCGTCGAACAAGGCATGGTTGATGGCCACACCATGAGCGAAGTCGTACGGCGCCAAGGGGTCAGTCCCGTTGGGTTTTCCTGGTATCTTGATTAAGCGGATGCCACGATGAAGATCTTCGAGACCGGTCGTTGCTTCGAGAAGATCGCGGATGTAGTAATTTCGATGATGGAGCGTTTTCTCGCCAAACTCTTGCCGATCGTAGCGTTCAAGGTTCTCTTTTGCCCAACCAGCATAGGCATTGCGAGTTGCGCCGCCGCCGGACAGGCAGTCATGGAAGCCGTTGGCATCCGCCCAATCGAGGAACGTTTTGATTCCTACGCCCACATAGCTATCGATCGTCGATAAACTCCTGCCACCATCTGTAACGAAGCGGGATAATGCCTTTATGAGTTGCTGGACCTGCTTGGGACGTCGCTTGAGAAATGAGCCAATCACGACCTCGCGTGGTTGTCGTCTCTTGCGATGCTTATCTGAGCGTATGGCATAGCAGAAGGCTCCAAGGTCGTGATATTTGTCGCCGATTTTCAGGATGGCCTGCTCGGGGCGAAGGATGCGAGTATTCTTACCCAACGGCAGTTCGAAGATGACCGTCGGGCGTGTTGAAAAGATGGGCTCGGCAGGTTTATTCATCAGTCACCTTTATGCCCTTCATTGCCTGTTTGATCCACTCTTGTAGCTGCTTTCCATAGCCATTTACCGCATCGTAAATGGCATCCATCTGACTGTGGTAGTTTAGGTACAGGTCGGTGGTGGCGAAGCTTTCATGCCATAGCAGGTCCTTCACGGTCATCCGCGCGCGATGCAGTGAGATTGTTTTCGCATTAACAAGATTCATCAGCAGTTCGGTCATGTTCATCCCAAAGCTGGCGCGAAGGTCGTGAATCCGATAGTGGAAGTCCTTGTCGTGATGCTCACGCACGTAGGGAATCACTTGCTCTTTGAGGAACTGTCGCACCGACTGACCGGCCTTCTCGTGACGGCGGTTGAGTTCAGGGTTGAAACGTAGGACATCAGCCTTTGCCGTGTAGTAGGGATTACCCTGCTGTGTATGGAAAAGTAGGGGTCGGGGTGCTCACTTTGCTTGGCCACGAACCGATATCTTCGCACCTTGGCGCGCTCGGACATGGCATAGGTGTGGAGCAGCTCATAAATGGGGCGCGGAACCTGCAGCACGCCATTCTTGCCGTTCTTGGTGTCGATCCCCGTGCCCGGCCCCGCCTTCAGCTTGAAGACCTCGTTTTTCCCGGTTAACGCCTTTGAATAATGAGGGTTGGGTTGAATGAAATGCCGCAGGCGGAGAGTACCAGCTGTCTGAATGCGTGCCCCGGTGGCCAACATAAATAGTTGGAAAAGGTAACACTCCGTGTTGCCCTTGGCCTTGGTGGCCTCAAGAATCCAGTTCTGTTCCTTGCTGGTCAGTGGGCGCAGTTTGCCGCCATCCTGAATGGCTCCAGCAAAAGGATCCCTCGACTTGGGGGCGCGAATACTGATGTCAGTGGAAATGACTTTCTTTGACATTGCGCGTCCCTCGGCTGTTTTGAAGGCGAGCTGGAATTGCTTTTCCTCCCACGGGGGATACTCTGGGTGGAAGTAGTTGTTATTAATCAGCCAGCGATGGAAAGAGATTAAGGTTCCCATCCGCCGCTTGGCGGTAGCAGGCGCAACCTCACCGGCTTGAATCTGTTGCTGAAGGTGACCGCGATAGCGATACGTTGGCCGCCGCAACTTGATCTTTGGAAACTGGAACATCAAGTCGTCAGGCCGATCCTGCGTGTCCAACCATTCCTTATAAGCCCCCAGGTCATCCGCTTTGCTCTGGCATGACGTCATGACAGGGGTCCTTACCCATTACCAACATGTCCTTGACCGGCGGGATTGCATATTCGCTAACACGCACATTGATGTGAACTTTTCGCTGGGTTGCTGTTGACACAAAACTCTCCCTTTTTCTTATTGATACATAGTATATTCGAAGAGCTTGATCACGCAATAGCGAATTGATTATTGATTTTCTATGATCTATGCCGAAAGCACCTCATTACGGTATTCAAATTCCAATGGGATTGGCCGTGCATATCTGCACGACTCCAGTTTATGGATAACTGCCAAGCCCCTTGAAGAGCAACGGTCTTACAGCGTCAGATCGAACACTGTCTCGGTGTCCTCATCCCACCCATCCCACAGATAGTCGTCCGCTTTCCCGTCAGCGATTAGGCGCAGGGCGTAATTGACCTGCTCTTTGTAGAACTCGCAGAAGGCACCGGTCTTTTCCATGCTGCCGTTCATTTCGTATGCCTCAGCAGGGCAAGGTGAGCCGCAGAAATGGCGAATCGCGCATTCGTTGCAGGGGCTGAAGGTGTCGACGTCACGCGTCGTCACCGTCTGGAAGGCAGCGGAGGCCAGCGCCGCTTCAACGCCACCATCAGTCAGGAGATTGCCGCCGTTGAAGCTTGGCAGACCGATGAACTCGCTACACGGGTAGAGGCCACCATCCGCTGCAAGGGCGAAGAAGGCACGGCCGCCACCGCAGGGCGAGATGTCGCACATCAGTCGCCGCGCCGTCGGTGCCAGGATGCCAATGAGGATATTGGCAAAGTTGGCGACAATGAGCTTTTGTCCACTTTCGCGATAAAGCTCATGCGTGCGATCCATGGCCGCAAAGAAAGCCTTGGCCATGTCGCCGTCCGACGGCTTGACGCCACGAGCTCCGGGCAGGGTGCAGCGCACCGTGTTGAGCATGCAAGTCGGCACTTCGTTGGCATGGAAGAGTTCAACCATCTGCGTCAGATAGGGCAGGTTTTCGGTTGTGCAGGTGGCGATGACACTCCACGAGCCGTAACCTTTGAGTTTGCCCATTGCTGCCAGCACCTTGGCGTGCACACTCTTGCCGCCCCACGTGCGGCGCGTGGCATCGGTGATGTCGGCGCTGGGACCATCGAGCGAGAGGCCGATGCTAACGTTGCGCGAGGTGAGAAATTCCACCGCGGCATCGTTGAGCAAAGTGCCGTTAGTCTGCAAGCCGAAGGTAAAATCATCGGCGAAAGCATCAATGGCGGCGAACACTGCGTCCTTATTCATCATCGGCTCAGCACCGTGGAATATGGCGCGCGGCTTATGCCCTTCCGGCATAACTGAGCGGAAGTAGTCACGCAGCTTGCCGAGCGAGGCGAGCAGCGTTTCAGTCGGCATGTGGCTGCCGCCGCTACGCTGCTCGCCTGGCAGATAGCAGTAAGTGCAATTGAGGTTGCAGCGCTCTGTCGGATTCAGGTAGACGCCCGATGGTTTTAGTTCGAAGCGCAGCGCATGCAGTTCGCGGGCGAAAGTGTCAGCCTTGTTTCGGTAGGCGTCGAGTAGGGGCCCGCCGGCCAGTGACTCAGCGATGCGCGTCTTGTCGACCAGCGCCCAGAAGGCGGTGTTCGGATCGGTGACCGCCGCGTAGACGTCGTGGCCGATATCCACTGACACAAGCGCTGGGCCGATATTGGCCCGGTTCAGGACTGCTGCCATCATTTGGCCGATTTCTTGTCCATCAGCACATAGTGCGAGAGACCAATACCGTCTGGATTGCAGCTCTTGCGGATAGCGATGGTTGGTGAGGCTGGTTGTGTCTTGGCGGCGGCCTCGGCTGGTTGTTGTGTTTTAACGGTCTGTGTCATGATCCATTCCTCTCAGTAAAAATTCATATAAGTAATTCTATATAACATATTGATTTATTGGTGTTTTAAACTCTTAATTTTAAAGTGTTTAATATAATCCTCCGTAAAGTTTAATTAAACTATAGTGGTAGTTACCAATGTGTGGGAAGTTCAATTCAGAGTTGCCCCAGATTTCAAGCACCACATGCCAGTTGCTCCGCACTTATTGAATCGTCAGTTTACATGCGCTACCCCTAGCAGAGATAACTTCACTCCCTATCCTAGTGCTGGGCAGGCTCGGCATCCCTACAGGTGTTAGTGCAAAGAATAGTGTTTGTTATTCTATTTAGCCTTGACCTAGGTCAAGGCTATTGATCATCGTAGAAGAACGATGCTAGGTATGACGAATCCAGTATTGGTATAGCGGTTGACGCTGTGATTCAAACTAGTGGTTTTGCATGGATGTTTTCCTTCGGTAGCTTCCTCATTAAAAATACTGTTATTTATAACTAATCCCCTAAATAATGGCAGTCACATATCAGCTGATTCTGTTGAAAAACTCAGATTAATTTGCATCAAGGTGCCTGCTAAAAATTGAATATTTAGCAGAAAAGAAGATTTCTTTTATTTATTCGAGTGAAGATTGTTAGATTCACCAATCTACTCACCTTTAACTCGGCATTTGGTTCATTTTAGGTGCTATTGGGGTCAGCCACATCGCCATTCACCGTAGATTTTGTGCGGTGGCAGCCAGCAGAAACTCATCCTGCGCACCACTAAATCCTCGCAGTCGTAATTTATCCAGTTTTAATATGCGTTTTAAGTGCGCAAACAGCATCTCTACCTTTTTGCGTTCCCAGCGCGACTGCTTGTAAGCATCTGTTTTGCCAACAGCACGTGCTTCATCACGGGCAGATTCATAAATACTGCGTGGTATTTTGCGGATTGGTGTGTTCGGGCAGCACAGTGGCTACATGAGACAATGATCACAGTCCTTCTTGCTTGAGCGATAGAGAATCTGTTCGGCTTTCGTAATGTGTATGCGCGGGTTTTTGAATGGGCGCCAGTTACTTTTGAGTGGATGCCCCTCAGGACAAATATACTCATTGGCAGCTTCATTCCATTGGAAATCACTGCGTGATAAGGTGCCGTCATTATGCTCTGACTTGTCCCAGACAGGTACATGCGGTGCAATCCCTTTACCATTGACCATCCAGTCCAGCATTGGCGCAGTGCCATAATTGGTATCACCTACAAGGCGTTTGGGCTTAATGTCGTATTTCTCTTCGACCCGATCAACCATGAGTTTGGTGGCATTGGCCTCTGCCGTTTTGCTGACAGAAGAAGCTTCGACATCGACAATAATGCCGGCCTCTAGATCAATGAGATAGTTCGTGCAGTAGGCAAAGTAAGCTGGGCCATGCGCTGCGGTCCAACTTGAAGATGGATCTGTCAGCGAAATCGATTTTGGTGGTGAGTCAGATGGGTTGGCTTCTTCCAGTGCGGTCAGATATTCTCCGACTGGTCGGGTCGCTTCTTTTGGATTTCCCCAATCGATTACTTCATCGCCAGAAACAGCGTGCTGACGTTGTGCATCGGCTTTGATCACGCTAGCGTCGGTAGCGAATTCTTCCCCACGGACCAAGCCTTCTTTCATGCAGCGTTGTAATACGGTTTCAAATAAATACCGGAAAGTATCGCTGTCACGAAACCGACCATGCCTGTTTTTAGAGAAGGTGGAATGGTCTGGCACTGAATCCTCTAGACCTAATCGGCAGAACCAGCGGTATGCTAGATTAAGATGCACTTCCTCACATAGACGGCGTTCAGAGCGAATACCAAAGCTATAGTCAATGATCAGCATCCTAATCATCAACTCCGGATCAATGGAGGGCCTGCCGGTGTGACTGTAAAACTCAGCTAGGTGCTGACGAAGTTCACTCAAATCAAGGTAATGATCAATACCACGCAACAAATGATTCTGTGGAACATGATCTTCAAGGTTAAAGGAGTAGAACAGCTTGTTGTGACCACCTGAATTACAACCCCATCATGATGTCTTATCCTATATAAATCAATGCGTTAATTATAATTTATGCGGGTAAGTTTTTCTATATTTAGGAGGGTTTTTCAACAGAATCGGCCAATAAGAGTCATACGCCAACTAAGGATATTCGGCAGCAACTCCACTAAGCAGACCTTCCATATATGTTAATGTGATAATGGATACCAAACATTTACTTGGCATCTTCTTGCATAATAAAATCCGCAAGTGGCTTATCTGAATTCGTAATATGGATGGCGAACCAGTCCTTTAACTTTTGAAGGAGCACCAACTCCCGTCTAAAAATGGCTCGATTAAATGTCAGATAATTGCCATATTTTCACGAAAAACAGACATTAAAATACATTATTTATTATATATGTATTTTAAAATGCATAAAAATTATGATACAACTATTTGATTATATGTAGTTTTCGTTAAGTTTTATTAAATATATTATCGCCATACCGAGCTTACCCGGTGCCGCCTAAAGCCGAAACCTATACGCGTACTGAGACCATGGTAGGTAACTGGCTTAAGAAACAAACTCGCGACAAGATTATTCTGGGTGGAAAAGTGGCAGGGCCGCGACGCGGCATGGATTGGATACGTGGCGGACCGCCTTCGCTGGATAGTACCAATATTCGTACGGCAATTGAAGCTTCGCTCAAGCGCCTGCAAACGGATTACATTGATGTCTACCAGCTGCACTGGCCAGAACGCAATGTGCCGATGTTCGGGCAATACCAGTTTGACCCGACGCAGGAGCTGGATGCAGATGGTAAACAAAGGCAGTGGGTGAGCATTCACAATCAGCTTGAAACATTGGCCGAGCTGGTAGAAGAGGGTAAGGTGCGTGCAATCGGTTTGTCTAACGAGCAGCCGTGGGGCTTGATGGAGTTTTTGCGTATTGCCAAAGAATACAATTTGCCGAGAGTAGCTACGGTACAGAACTGCTATAACCTGATCAATCGCGGCATGGAATTTGGTATGGCTGAAGTGCTATATCGAGAAAACGTCAGCTTGCTGGCTTACTCCCCGCTGGCATTCGGGCATTTAACCGCAAAATATATTGATAACCCGGAAGCCAAAGGGCGTGTCACGATGTTTTTAGGTTATGCGCAGCGTTATAAAAAACCGGGGGTTTTTCCGGCAAGTGCTGCCTATGCCAAGCTCGCCCGAGCGCATGGTTTAACACCTACACAGTTAGCGTTAAGTTTTGTTTATCATCGCTGGTTTGTAACCAGCACCATTATTGGCGCTACGTCCATGAGCCAGCTTAAAGAAAATATTGCTGCTTATAATACGCAACTCTCACCCGAAGTATTGGCAGAGATCGAACACTTGCACTTAACAATGATGAACCCGGCACCTTGATGATTTCTGCGTTATTAATTTCTTTTTGACAAACTAGCGCCAATTGCAATGCAAGTTATGCCGATTGCCAAGCCTGATAATATGATTGTTGCCATGTGCTCACGTACAAAAGGAATCTCGCCAAAAAAGTAACCGGCTAACATCAGCGTTACTATCCAGATTGAAGTGCCGGTGTTAGCGGCGATCATGTATTTACTGAAAGGCATTTTACTAACTCCCGCCAGAAACGGCGCAAAGGTGCGCACTACAGCGATAAACGGCGAAATAAATAATGTTGATTGCCCATGTTTTTTATAAAAACTGCGCGTGCGCTCCAAGGCTGTTCTATTTATCCAGCGATATTGATGCGACTCTATATTTGCGCCAACCATCGCGCCAATTTTGTAACTGATTAGATTGCCAAGGAATGACGCAAAAATAAGCGTTCCCATCATGACAGGTAAATTTAAGTGGCCAAGCTTGCAAAACGAGCCGGTAATGAAAATCAACGGGTCGCCTGGTAGGAAAAATAAGGGTAAAAAACCTATTTCAGAAAAAATGATAGTAAATAGAATGATGTAAATTAGGTTGCCATGCGTGGCAATCACATGACCAAACTGCATGTCCAGATTCGTGAAAAAGTGCAGCAACTCCATACGAGGCCCCCAGTTAATTCGCCCATTTAATTCGATAGTGTTAATTTTTACTTCCTGAATTTTTTCAGGTAATAAACAGTATTCTTATAATGGTTAATATTACTGTATGGATACTAAAACTGCTATATAACTTTTATGGTCGTTTTGCGTGGAAATGCAGCGGCTGCGGTTGTGCCAGTTGCAATACCGGCTTGCGTATTTTGCCCATTACATGCATTTCACAGGGTTTGCAGTCAAACTTCAGCGTAAAGCGGTCATTGCCATTGATAAGCGTCATAGGCTCTGCGGTCACGGTACCCTGTACGCCGATCACACCTTTTGCTTCTTTTGGGCACAAGCCATGGCTAAAACGCAGGCAGTGTTTGGTAATCATAAGCGGTACTTCGTCCAACTCTTTATTGGCTTCGTACGCTGCTGCAATCAGTTTGACGCCATGTTTCTGGTAAAAGGCGCGCGCCTTTTTGTTGTAAACATTGGCGAGGTAAGTCAGGGTGTCTTCTGGATAAATTGCCGGCGGTTCATTTGCGGCACGGCGCAGTGGACGTTCGTAACCCAGTGCACGTGTTTCTGTCAGTTGCACCATGGCATCTCGGCGCAGGTTGTTAATGACTGAAGCCGGAATAAACCAGGGCTGGCTAATCTGCAATGTGATAGTTCTGGCAGAAAAGTCAGTGTTGCCAAGCTTATTCAGATTTTCACGCAGGCTGCTTTCAGCTTTTTCTGTATTCTGTGCACTCAGTTTCTCAGTTTCGCAGGTAGCCGTCGCGCTAAAGTTGTCGTCATCGGTAACGGTCAATGCAAATCCATTGGCGGTTTCGTAAAAGGTGATGTCTACCGGTATTTTGCGCTGGGCAGAATCTTTTTCCAGCAGGCGCATAAAAGCATGGTCACGGTTTCTGAATACGGTCATGCCGCGGCGCATGTCTTCCGGCATCTCATTTGGATAGAGGCGCTTGCCTTCTACCGTGTTCACGCGCAGCCCTACCAGTTCTTTATGCACATCAAAAAAGCATACGCCATCGCCGTTATGCAGCTCGGTATTAGTTTCAACTTCAAAGTAATTGGTGCCAACTTTACTTACTTTTCCCAGCTCTTCGCCTGAGAACTTCGGGGTATCAAACGCACCGATATCTGCCTGGCGACCATTTGCAAAGTAATCTGTTGCGCTACGGTTAAAGGTTTTTTCCGGCTGTGGTGTAAAGGTGAAGCTGCAATTGCCGGATGAAGATTTTGCATACTCCGGTAGATCTTCCAGAATCTCATCCAGTAACAGACGGTAGTGTGCAGTTGCATTTTTCACATAAGACAAATCTTTATAGCGGCCTTCAATTTTGAAGGAACTTACACCAGCTTCAATCAGCGCGCGCAAGTTGGCGCTCTGGTCATTGTCTTTCATGGACAGGAAATGCTTGTCTTTGCCGATAATGCGGCCTTTCTGGTCTTCCAGCGTGAATGGCAGGCGGCACTCTTGTGAGCATTCACCGCGGTTGGCGCTGCGGCCGGTGTGGGCATGGCTGATGTAACACTGCCCGCTGAAGGCTACGCACAATGCGCCATGAATGAAGTATTCCAGATTGCAGCTGGTTGCATCGGCAATTTTCTTAATGGTGATCAGATCCAGTTCACGCGCCAGTACCAGCTGCGAAAAACCGACCTGATCGAGAAATGCTGCTTTATCAACAGTGCGTATGTCAGTCTGTGTGCTGGCGTGTAATTGTATTGGCGGTAAATCCAGTTCCAGCAGGCCCATATCCTGAATGATCAGCGCATCGGTGCCGATGTCGTAAAGTTGATGCACCAGCTCGCGCGCACCTTCAAGTTCGTTATCATGAAAAATCGTATTAAGCGCTACAAAAACTTCTGCACGATAGCGATGCGCATGCTTCACCAGCCGCTCAATGTCCGCAACGGTGTTGGGTGCCTTGGCACGTGCGCCGAACGCCGGCCCGCCGATATACACAGCATCCGCACCGTGATTGATAGCTTCGATGCCAAAATCAGCATTTTTTGCAGGGGCGAGCAGTTCCAGATGACGCCTGGATTTGATGTGGCTTTTTTGCATGAAGTGTTACGCACAGTTATCGTGAAATTGAATTTTAGACTAAACAATGGCTTATGACGATATTTGATTTAATTGAGTGCGCAAAACATCGTACAATTCACGCATGAGCAATCAAGACCTTTTAAGCCGCAGCCTGCATTCAGTCTGGCATCCATGCACGCAGATGAAGCAGCATGAAGTTTACCCCTTAATCCCGATTCAGCGCGGTGACGGTGTCTGGCTTTATGATTCCGATGGTAAAAAATACCTGGATGCGGTGAGTTCGTGGTGGGTGAACCTGTTCGGGCACAATAATCCGCGCATTAAAGATGCCATAAAACAGCAGCTTGATACATTAGAGCATGTGATGCTGGCTGGCTTTACGCATGAACCTGTAGTGGAATTATCGGAGCAGCTGGCAAAATTGACTGGTTTAGGGCATGCGTTTTATGGCTCGGATGGCGCAAGTGCCACCGAGATTGCGCTCAAGATGAGTTTTCATTACTGGCGCAATATCGGTAAATCCGGCAAAACCAGATTTATCAGTTTGCAAAACAGCTATCACGGCGAAACCATGGGTTCGCTTGGCGTGACGGATGTGGCCATTTTTAAAGATACTTATGCACCTTTGCTGGTACAGTCCGCTCAGGTGCCAAGCCCTGACTTCAGGCTGGCAGAAGCAGGTGAAAGTGCAGAAGATTTTGCGCTGCGCTGCGCCGCACAGTTTGAGACGTACCTTGCAGAACATCATGCCGAACTGGCGGCATTCATTATCGAGCCTTTAGTGCAGTGTGCGGCTGGCATGGGCATGTGTCACCCTGTGTATTTAAGCAAAGTGCGTGAAATTTGCACACAATATGAAGTACATCTGATTGCTGATGAAATTGCGGTGGGCTTTGGCCGTACCGGCACCATGTTTGCGTGTGAGCAGGGGAATATTAAACCTGATTTTATCTGCTTGTCTAAAGGCATCACCGGTGGTTATTTGCCGTTATCAGCAGTGCTCACTACCGATGAAGTCTATCAGGCGTTTTATCATGACTCCACTGTGAGAGGCTTTCTGCATAGCCATAGCTACACCGGTAATCCGCTGGCATGCAGTGCCGCACTGGCGACATTGGCAATATTTGAAACTGATGATGTGGTAGAGAAAAACAAAGCGAAATCAGCCGCTATTGTAGAAAAAATGCAAGTGCTTACTGACCTGCCGATTCAACACCTGCGGCATCAGGGCATGATATTCGCTTTTGATGTGGTGACGCAAAATTCCCGCTTCTCAAGGCAGAGTTACCAGGCTGGTGTTGAGCAGGGACTGTTGCTACGGCCTATCGGTAACACGGTATATTTTATGCCGCCCTATACCATTACCGAGCCGGAAATTGACTTTATGATCAGCGCTACCCAGCGCGTGGTGAAAGCAACGTTATGATGCGGCTGATGGTTTTTTTAATCACCTTACTCGCAAGCTTTGGTGTACAGGCGGAATTACCGGTGAGTGTTGCAGAGGCGCTGAAAAAATCCGGTATACCGCAGCAGAATGTAGCGGTATATGTGCGGGCTGTCGAGAGTGACAGTCCGATTCTGAGTCACAATGCAGATCGCGCAATGAATCCGGCATCGGTCATGAAGATGGTAACAACCAATGCCGCACTCGATCTGCTTACACCAGCCTATCGCTGGAAAACCGAGGTTTACCGTGACGGTCATCTGGCTAACTGGCAGTTACAGGGTAACCTGATTATTAAAGGCTATGGCGACCCCAGCTTTAAGGCGCAGGATTTCTGGCGGCTTCTTATCAGCCTGCGACAGGCTGGTATTAAAAAGATCAGCGGTGATCTGATTATAGATAAAACTTATTTTGCTGCCGCTGCAACTGGCGACAGTTTCGATAGTGAAAAGTGGCGTGCCTACAATGCACTGCCGAGTGCCTTTCTGGTGAATGGCCGCAATACAAGTTTTAAATTTACCGCCGCAAATGATAGTGTGAATATCACGCAGGAATTTGAATTGCCTGAAGTGGTGATTGTGAATAAGCTTAAACGTGCAACTGGCACCTGCGGCGATTGGCGCAGCCGCATGACTTACGATGTGCAATCAGTTGATGACAAAGCAGTGGTCACATTCAGCGGCAGTTATGCTACAGATTGCGGTGAGCGCTTTTTGGAACTGAGCCTGTTTGAGGATGAGAAATACGCGTTTTTCACGTTTAGAAAATTGTGGCGTGAACTGGGCGGCGAATTTAATGGCACGATAAAACTCCAGGAAACGCCGCTGGCTGCAATCAAGGTGCTGGAGCAAGCATCGGAACCTTTAGGCAGCGTCGTACGCGACATCAATAAGTGGAGTAATAATGTGATGGCACGACAGTTGTTGCTGACGATTGCTGCTGAAAAAGGCGGGGCACCTGCTACGGAAGCCAAAGGCATCAGTGCAATTCAGGCATGGTTGGCTGCCAATGGGCTTAAATCCAGCGAACTGGTCATAGAAAACGGTTCAGGATTGTCGCGGGTAGAAAGAATCAGCGCTGAGCTTTTAGGGCAATTGCTGGTGCGCACGTACAACAGCCCGGCGATGCCGGAAATGATGGCCTCATTACCCATACTCTCGGTAGATGGGACTATTCAGCAACGTATGAAAGACAGCCAGTCCAATGGCCGTGCACATCTTAAAACAGGCTCCATTAATGGCGTGAGTGCTATTGCCGGCTATGTGCTGGATGCCAATGGCCATCGTCATGTGCTGGTAATGCTCGTGAATCATGCCAAAGCAGGTGCGAGTAAAGCCGCGCAGGATGCCTTGATTGAGTGGGTGCATCAGCAGCCGTAAAAAAACTTATTTTTCAGGCGCATTACTGCGTTGCACGGTACTCGAAACCTCGCTGTATAACGCATACTATCTCGGCTTCTGCGTTCCGTGCGCCTTTGGCGTGTGAATAGCCCGGTTTAGCGCGCATATTCCACGGACACGCCCTTCACGGGTGTACTGCATCCTGAAAAATAAGTTTTCAAAGTATATGACGTGTCATTAGCATGTGGTTTTACAGTATGATTACGACTTACTTTTAAATGCTATATTTAGGATTAAACATGAAATTATTCAATACATTATTAGCAGGTGTTTGTTTGTTGAGTTTGGGCGCATGTCAGGCTGAATCCAACCCTGCGAACGCAGAAAAAACCACAGCAAAGGAAACAGTAAAGATGGCTGAAAACATTACAGAATTACAGAAAATTGACACGCAGGTAGGTACCGGCCGCGAGGCAGAGCCTGGCTTTAACGTGACTGTGCATTACACCGGCTGGTTATATGATCCGGCAGCTAAAGACGGCAAAGGCAAAAAATTCGACAGCAGTCTGGATCGCGGCCAGCCATTCAATTTTTATCTTGGCGGTGGTCAGGTGATTCAGGGGTGGGATGAAGGCTTTGCCGGTATGAAAATTGGCGGTAAACGCACACTGATTATTCCATCAGAAATGGGTTACGGTGCACGTGGTGCAGGTGGGGCGATTCCTCCTAATGCTAACCTGATTTTTGATGTTGAATTATTAGCTGTTAAATAAATGAATTGGAGCGCTGTTCATCACGACAGCGTTTGTCAGGAGAAATGATGCACGTAAGAGTTAAATGGATAGATGGCGTTAGTTTTGTCGGTGAATCTGAAACCGGCCATGCGGTAGTGCTGGATGGCGCACCCGAGAATGGCGGCCGAAATATTGGTATGCGCCCAATGGAAATGCTGCTTATCGGTATGGGCGGCTGCACCTCATTTGATGTCGTGGCTATACTTAAAAAAGCGCGTCAGCCTATCGTGGATTGCGTGGCTGAGATTGAAGCCGAGCGCGCTGATGAAATACCAAAAGTATTTACCAAGATTCATGTACATTTTGTGGTGACAGGTGATAACTTGAACCCGGCTCAGGTAGAGCGTGCGGTTAAGCTATCAGCTGAGAAATACTGTTCAGCTTCGATTATGCTGAGCAAGAGCGTGGAAATTACGCACGATTTCGAAATAAAACCACTGACTTTTGAAGCGTAAAGTATCTTCTGATTCACCTCAAGTTAGCGCTAGATCAAGGTCTGTTTCGCTGGTTTGAGGTGATGATTTATTGCTGATTTCTTACTTTAAATCACGCATCAGACTCAATTACCTTTACGACCAACGGCTGTTCGTCTTCCAGAATATTCAATAAACGATCTACGTTAGGGTGTTTGCCGGGACAGTTCTCAGCGTCTTCTGTGTGCTCTGCATACAGGCTTAGCCCTTCGACAGCTGCATCCATAGAGATTTCACCATACATACGCGCCAAGTGGTTATAGACTTTTAAGGAACCCTGGCTACCGGGTTTGTTTTCAATTACGCCTGCCGAACTGCCATCCTGATTGTAAAGCTCAATGCGCTGCACATGGGAGGCGTCGTCGAGTGTAAGTAAAACGTCGCTAAATTTTTGCATTCGAGAGGTACCTCTTTAGTTATATGGGCGCATAAATATGCGCCTTAGTCATATTAGTTATTAAAAATGATAGGTTGAAGCTGTCATGAATTTAGACATCAGCTTCATGCCGAATTTAACCGGTGCAGGCAATTGCGCGGCGCCATGCAGTTTTGCGTCATTGGCATGTTTGGCTTCATCTACGCGCATTTGTTCAACAATTTTGCGAGATTTTTCATCAGCCTCGGGCAGTTGGGTGAGGTGGCTGCTTAAGTGCTCACCTACCTGATGTTCGGTTTCTTCCAGAAACCCCAGGCTCCATTTGTCGCCAAGTGCCCCGGCAGCAGCCCCGATTGCGAAAGAGCCGGCGTAGAACAATGGGTTCAGTATGCTGGTACGCCCGCCAAGTTCTTGTATGCGTGTTTCACACCATGCTAAATGCTCTGTCTCTTCGCGGGCAGCCTGCTGCATGGTCTTGCTGGTTGCAGCATTGCGCGCAGTAATGGCCTGGCCGCTGTATAAGGCCTGCGCACAGACTTCGCCGGTATGATTGATGCGCATCAGCGCACTGGCATGCTTTTTTTCGGCATCTGTTAATTTGGCATCAGCCATATCCTCATCCGGATGCGCGCGCTGACTGTGCGGTTTGGCAAGCAGGGTGCGCAGGCCGGTATCGAACTCACTTATTAATTTATCTACAGTTGAATGTCTCATGTTTGTATTCTACGCCTAAATTTTACCGGCAGAACCCCATCTGCCCTGCAGTATTTTTGTTTGTGGCCATATCTCTGGCAGCAGTTGTTTGCAGATGAGGACATGGCTGAATTATAAACGTTTTCAATTGGGTGCTTTATCAAAAGTAATGGTTCGGTAGCTATAAAAAAACCGCCTCAGATTCAAGGCGGTTTAATTAAGCTGTGACGAACCTTAATTGGTTTTTGCAGCTTCAACTTTCGCTGGCGGCTCAGATTTTACTGGTAAGCCTTTCAGCAAATTCATAGCCTGCGTGAATTGAATATCATCTTTACTCGCAGGCTCGATTGGTGCAGGCGGCTCAGCGTATTTCTTCTCGTTGATTTTTTCTTTAGCAGCTTCCTTGGCGGCATTAGTTGCCGCAGGTTTTGCTGGAACAGCGGTCTTTTCATCTTTTGGGTTCGATAAATGACGTGTCAGATCAGCTTCATGAATATTGCCAGACTGGTCGGTACCATCTTCAACGATGTAATCCGGCACAATACCTTTGGCCTGAATTGAGCGGCCTTTAGGCGTATAGTAACGGGCAGTGGTTAGTTTAATCGCCGCACCGTTATTCATAGGCATAATGGTTTGCACAGAGCCTTTACCAAAGCTTTGTGTTCCGATCACGGCTGCACGTTTGTGATCCTGCAATGCGCCTGCTACGATCTCAGAAGCAGATGCTGAACCGCTGTTGATCAGAACAGCCATCGGCACTGTTTTCAGGTCTGCCGGCAAATCGCGGATAAAGTCATTAGCGACACCACCACGCGCATAATTCTCAGGAATTGCCGTCAATTGCATTTTAGAATCTGGTGCGCGGCCTTCTGTGTAAACCACTAACTCACCTTTAGGCAGGAAAGCAGCAGACACACCTACAGCACCATTGAGCAAGCCGCCCGGATCGTTACGTAAGTCTAGAACAAAGCCTTTAAATGGGCCTTTATTTTCGGCATGCAATGTTTTAATGGCTTTTGCCAGATCTTCAACCGTGCGTTCCTGAAACTGGGTGATTCTTACATAAGCGTAGCCAGGTTCGGGCATTTTATATTTCACGCTTTTATTTTTAATCACATCACGTGTCAGCGTGAATAACAACGGTTTAGTCTCGTTTTTACGCACGACAGTTAAGATGATCTGGGTGCCAGGCTTGCCGCGCATACGTTTTACCGCATCGTTGAGGGTCATGCCTTTTACCGGTGTTTCATCCAGTTTTATGATGAGGTCGCCGCTTTTTAAGCCTGCCGCATAAGCCGGTGAGTCTTCAATCGGAGAAACAACTTTAACCAGCCCGTCTTCCATACCGACTTCAATTCCTAGCCCGCCAAACTCGCCTTGGGTCGCAGTTTGCATGTCTTTGAATGCATCCGGATCAAGGTAGGTTGAATGTGGGTCAAGACCGGTCAGCATGCCGCTGATCGCTTCTGAAATCAGTTTTTTGTCTTCAACAGTTTCAACGTAGTCGCTTTTGATTTTTCCGAATACTTCAGCAAATGCACGAAGATCATCCAGCGGCAGCTGTGGCTTTACCATTTTCTCTGCAACTGCAGAATAGGTCAGGCTCAGCATCAGGCCTAGCACGAGGCCAGAGCCCACAAGCCCTATTTTGTTAAAACGATGATGTTTATTTTGTACTTGCATGTATTATTGTTCCCAACAAATGAAGCTGTATTCAGTCTGAAAGTGAGTAAATTAAACGTTTTGTGCCTAACAGATTCTAAGAGTTTCAAATATATGATTAGTTTCAGGATAGATTGAATATATTATTCGAGTAATGCATATTAAACTATATCAGTCAGGACATACAAATTGAGTAAAAATATCGTTGAAATCAGTTATTGTACGCAATGTCGCTGGTTGCTGCGTGCAGCATGGCTGGCGCAGGAGTTGCTAACCACTTTCGACCAAGACCTGCACAGTGTGGCTTTAAAGCCTGGTACCGGCGGTATTTTTGAGATTACACTAAACGGAGAACTGCTTTTTTCGCGTAAAGAAGCTGGCCGTTTTCCAGAGGCTAAAGAGGTCAAGCAGCTGATACGCGACTGTATCGACCCTGACCGCGATTTAGGACATAGTGATAAAATCAAAGAGTAGCTTAATATTTTGGCAACCATAAAACTAGAAATATCGTTAGTTGTCATAATTTTCAATGAATAATTTATTCGGCTGTAGATAGTTGTTCCCTGATTCAAAAAATTTATCCAATAAGGAGTATTCACATGTCAGCAGACCATAAAGCAGATAATCCTGTAGTAAGTGCGCTCAATACCATTCTTGAGCTAGAGTTGGCAGGGGTTGTAAGGTACACCCATTATTCACTGATGGTGTTTGGTTATAACCGAATTCCAATCGTATCGTGGCTGCGCAGTCAGGCAACTGAATCACTGGATCATGCAAATAAGGCCGGCGAGATTATTACGCACCTGGGCGGACATCCTTCGTTGTCGATTGGCCCATTGCTTGAAACCCACAATCATGACATCGGTGATATTTTGCGTGAATCTTTAGCGCATGAAACCGTTGCGCTGAATGCTTATAAAGCTTTATTGCAGCTTGTAGAAGGCGATTCTGTGATGCTGGAAGAATACGCCAGAGAGATGATTTACCAGGAAGAACTGCATCTGGGTGAAGTGGACAAAATGCTGCGCAAGCCGGGTGATGTGGCAAAGTTTCACGCATAAGCTTTAATAAACTTTTCTGTGTGCGTTGCTAAATGGCGCACACAGTATCTATGTGGAAGCACCTATCTGACTTTCCTGTTTGTAGGTATTCCAGTCTTCAGTTATCGGCGTCCATGTTGGGTCCTTAGCCCAATCTTGATATTTACTGCTTACAATCATTTCCCTAATATTTGCGTCAAACTGATTCTGGATGTAGCCGATGGCCTCTTGCGGACGCCCTTCTGTGGTGAGTTGTTGTGTGGTGTTGAATCTCGCTACTAAGGCGGCTTGGAATTCCGGGTGATTTTTTATCTCTTGAAGGTAACTTTCTTTTGGTGCGTCAGCAGGTAAATTTGCAACAACAGCTTTGTAGCTATTCATCATTTTAAAATCATTTGCAGCCGCTAGCGTGACATCGCTGGCTGCATTGGGGTTTGCTGATGCGAGTGGCTGAGCAAGCGATAAATTTACAGACTCAGTATTCTTCCATGAAGTTATCTCGCCATCAGCAGTTTGTATAAGGCCGGTTTGCAAGTCTTTTAATAAGGTAACCTTGTCCGCGCTCTCGGTATAAATCGTGAAATCAGGCCTGTCTGACCGCCAGATAGCAGAGTTGGTATCAGGCGGGTTTAACTCAACCGTAACAACCTGGTGCCCGGATTTTCTTAATCCTTCATCAAGATCATAATTTTTGTCTGTATGCCATGATCCGCCAAAAATAAGTACTTTTTCACCGGGGTGCTGCGCCATTTCACGGCTGATGTTTTCAATCATTCTCGGGTTGCGGTCGGCAATATCCAGCGGGTCTAGTTTATAAGCAGCTGTTTCCATATCAATATATTGCTTCATCCGTCCGGGATCAGGTGCCTTGTTAATAATCGCGTCAATGTCCTTACGGTAAAAATCGTGTTCGTCTGCAAACGCAGCCTCTGCGGGAAACTGCGCATCACGTACATGTTTTTTGCTGTTGTCGTCATATAAATGTACCTGCATGCCAAGCCGGTCAGCTTCTCTTACCAAGTCGCCAAATGTCGTTGGGTCGGCTCTTAAATCACCGGGCGAGTATTCGGTAGGGTCTCGTTCCAGGTAAAGATGTTTAATTCCTTGAGCTTGCATGCCAGCTAATTGCTCGGTGAGTGTTCGGCTGATTGCGTCATTTTCATGATCAATATCTGCTATCAGTATGATTTCATTTTCTTCGGCGATTTTGCTCAGGGGTGTGTTTTTTATTGCCATAATATCGATTCAATTTTTATTTGGTTCAATGTAATGATGTATATGCGGATGTTTAGCCATTAACGACCAGCATCTTGCGCTGGAGGCTCATAGGGAGGTGGGGCGTTCACCATCGGTTCGGCAGCCGCTTGTGGCAATGTACCGTGGTTTTCAATGCCAATTTGCTGAGAGAGGCGACCCAATAGCGCATCTTCATATTGCGCTAAATATTCTGCATTGGGCAGATTTTGTATAGATATCCATTTGTCAGTATTGGCATAAGTGATTTTCCCTGAACGCCTGTCAAGGCTATGTGCCGGGGTTTGTAATGAAAGAGATTCTGCTACTGCCGTATGAATTTCTCGCTGTAGATCAGTGATTGGCATGGCACCTGATTCGGCTAATTGATTGACTTTATCAATCAGCGCCGGTGGTACGGCCAGATGTTTTGCTGCTGCGGGAGCATTGGGGTTGTTTAGTTTTATTTCTAATACAGTCTGTGTATTTTCGCCATGTTGAATGGTTAAAAATGAGTAAGGCGTACCATGTACCGGTGCGCGCCGCACCGTGCCTGCAAGGCTATTTCCGGACAGGTCTGGGAATTGCATAAGCACCGCTTTATCTGCGATCTTGTTTGCGGCTTCCATTGCTCTTTCCAGTGCGATACCCTTTTGCTGAATGTGTGTTAGCAGGGCGGTGTTTAAATGTTGTGCATTTACCGAGCCATATTTTTGTATTTCTGCCAGTTGTGACAAAAGCGTTTTACCGGCCTGTTCCGCCATTTCTGGCACTGAAAGTGTTTCAATGAAGGTGTTGTGCAATTTAAGCAGTTCCGGCGGCACTGCCACATAGCTGGCCTTGTCAGACATCTCATTAATAGCCAGAACGATTCTTGGTTCTTGACTGGTATGACTAATGGTTAAAAATGTATAAGAGCGGTGGTGCCCTAGTGCATCTGTGACAGAAACCGGTTGGCGGAAAATTTCCACCGGGTCACCCGGGTCAATTTTTAGTTCTTCAAGGAGTGTCGCATCGGCTTTCTGGATACGCGGGTCAATTGCGCGCAAGGCTTGTTGCTCTGTCTGGTTGGTGATATCACCTATGTTGCCAATGTTATCGACTGCTGCGGGGTTACTTAACCAGTCAGGTTGCCGTGTGCCTGCCAGCTCAGCTAAGGTTTGTTTTGATGCAGGTAATTGCAGGGCTGACTCCAGCTCGGTTTTAAGTGTGGTGAGTTGGTTCCATGGGTGAGTGTTGACATAACTTTGGCTATCCGTCACGTTGCCGATAGCCCTGATCTCAACCCCCTCATTTTTGAAAGCTTGCGCGACGGAAAGCACCCAATTGCGCTGCTCTGCCAGCGGATTGGTTCCGGCTGATGGCGTTAGTTCAGACAGGTCGATATTCAATACGCCATCTGTTACATTTGCCGAGATTTTAATCGCCGATAAACTGCCGATATGCGCATCGGCGCTATAGCTGAGCGTATGCGTCGGGGAGCCTGCTGTTGCGCCGGTGTTTGCTTGAATATGCAGGTCTGGCGCATGATTTTCAAAAGATCTGTTCGTTTGCAACAAGGAAGACTCCGCCCCGGCATCTTGAGTATAGCTGAAGGCATTGCCAGAATTTTCGGTTGCCGATGTCATGGACATTACGCCAGCAGGTTTTTGTGTGGCGGCTGTGGCTTCATCTGGGGCAGGCAGTGCAAAGGGGATACCTTCAGCAGTAAGTGCTTCCTCACGAGCTGCATTCAGCATTAAATTTCCCGGTCCTGGTAACTCGGGCAGCCTCGTTGTTGCCAGCATCAGCATGCCGTTATATAGCATTTCTGCACGTTCTGCATAGCGCTCTGAAAGCCGATGCATAGCCGATTCACGATAACTTGCTGCAAGCACATGGCGTTGCGCCGGGCTGGGGTTGTTTGGGTCTTCCAGAGGGAGAGTTAAATTCAAATTGGTTAAACTTTGGGCGATTTTTGCCAACGGAGAATTAAACAGGGATATAACTGCGACTTTTGCAAATAATTGGTTGATGTCTTTCTCATCACGCAGGATATTAATCTCGTTTTGTCTTCCCTGTGTGATCACATTGGGTATGTTCAGTATGGATTCACGAAATTTCAGCGCGCCAACGACAGAGCCCGTAGCCATTGCTGCTACGGTTTCCAATACGCCGGTTGTATTGGCAAGCTTGTCGAGCGCGACAAATTGCGGGTTATCCAGCCTCACCCCATTTTCGAGCATGGCTGCGCAATAAGCTGCTGCGCGTACTGCGGCATCCAAATCGCCATTCTCCGCAGCATGCTCAAGCAAGCGGATTTCTGCTTCCAACAAGTAATGGTTGCCAAGTTTTTCAGTGATCGTATCGTTTGCTGCCATGATGTTTTTTTATTCTTTTTAGAATTAGTTGGATTGTTTACCTAAATACTTGGCCTGTCTTATATCAAGCTGCATGAAAGTACCGTGAGGTGCCCGCATTAGTTACAAGACGTTTCAGAAATAAGAAAAGGGTTAAGCCGCGAGAGAAAGTTTTAAGTTTTTTTAATGTCTAATGCATTGCAACAAACCGGCCATAGAGAGTGGTCGGCATAATTCAGCATCTACTGCAAACAGCGATTGGGTTACAAACCCTGGTTTAGGTACCTGTTTAATTTTGGTCACTAAGAATTATCGGAGGTTAACCCTGTTCGGTTTTCTTAAACGTACATTGTTGCAAGCCTATCGTGAGTAGGCCTGATTTTAAAAAAGACTATTAAGGGTATTCATGAGCAGTACAGTAACACTCCAAGAAGTACGTGAAGAATTGGCAAAGTTTCCACAAGTCATGTTGATGCCAGGTGATCAACGTATCAATCCATCAATTAATACTTTGACGATTGAAATAGACGATAAAACCAAAGAGGATTTACCCAAGCTTTCAGGATTTCTTGAGCGAGCTCGCCTTGCCGCTAACAATTACTCCAGTCTTGATATGCAGATTCCAGAAGTTGATATTGTCATTATTACTAACGACTCAGATTATGTTTTTACTGGTTTTGTTGTTGATAATAAAGGCAAGCGAAACCTTATTATAAGGACAGATATACTGCTTGTTTTAAACGAGGAAATGGTATTGGCTATGCTTACACATGAATATAAGCACCATCATCATATTAATAGCGATATGGACAGGCTATCGATTGAGCTGAACGGCGATCGTGCTGCAGAAAATTCATTGGCGTTATGTGCGACATTACTAACATTGATGACGTCCGAAGAGTTCTCTGGGCATTATTATGCTAATAATGATAATCAGCACCCACCTTTAAGGGATAGGATAAGGGCAGCGCTGAGAGAGTCTTATGGGGATGGTGCTTTTCGTGATTCTGGAGCTTATAGCGCTGATTGGCAGTTTCAGCCGAAGCGGCAAGACTTTATACCTGTACTTGAAGATGGTAAGAAAATTCTGAATTGGGATTCAGAGCTAGCCCCTGTGATTCAGCAGTTACTAGACGAGGATATGCATTACCTTGATACCTTGGTTGGAACAGAGGGTCATCCAATCAAGGCGCAGGCGGTAAGCCAGTTTATCAATTACGAGAAACCCAGAATAGAAGCGTTTTATGAAAAGCACATACTTAATGCTGAGCTTCCAAGTAACAACTATTTAGCTCAGCAGTTTGAAAAAGCCTTGCAAGTGCCTGCGCTCAGAGAAGCCGTGATGAGCATGCATGAAAAAATGCCGTTGGCATTTAAAGCATACGACGAGGCGGTGAAGCAAGCTGGCCACTTTATTACCCCTTCTGCGCAGGACGCAATCATCAACACTGCACGTCAGAATATTGTTGAGGGCATCAGTGAGGGTATATATCCAGAAGCGAAACCATCGCAATTGATGCCAGAGGTTGTCTCTATCCCAGTTGTTAATGCAGTTGAATTGGCTCAGTAATGGCGATGGCTTAGTCTAGGCTGTTATTTTAATCGGCTTTGATGGTAATGTTTACCATCAAAGGCTTGCATGTTTGATTAATTATTTAACCTCTAATCTTATTGCAGGCTTAACCCCATTGTTTCATTTTTAAACGTATATCTGGCATGAGTCAGGCAGCTAAAACCAATATTCCAGACCCG